>Ga0163163_10000009_pt1 | contig 268331 bp, 273 predicted proteins | sample S65metaG_FD_119766 | JGI IMG/M metagenome (GOLD analysis project Ga0163163, IMG submission 119766) | Switchgrass rhizosphere microbial communities from Kellogg Biological Station, Michigan, USA - S6-5 metaG | ecosystem: Host-associated > Plants > Roots > Rhizosphere > Soil | place: USA...
CCCGAACGTGCCGATCATGCTCGGTCTCAAGACGAAGCTCGAGACCAACGGCAAGAAGATCGTGCCCGCCGAGAAGTACGGTCTGCAGGTCGTCTCGCTGGGATTCCTGACGGAGGACGACGCGCCGGTCATCTGGCGCGGGCCGATGCTGCACGGTGCGCTGCAGCAGTTCTTCCGCGACGTCGCGTGGAGCGACATCGACTACCTCATCGTGGACATGCCGCCCGGCACGGGCGACATCGCGCTCTCGCTCAGCCAGACGACGCCGGTCGCCGGCGCGGTGCTCGTGACGACGCCTCAAACTGTGTCGCTCGCCGATACCCGGCGCGCCGTGCAGATGTATCGCAAGCTCAACATCCCGCCGATCGGGCTGATCGAGAACATGAGTCACTTCGTGTGTCCGGACTGCGGACACGAGAGCGACATCTTTGGCAAGGGCGGCGGCGAGGCGCTGGCCGCCGAAATGTCGATCCCGTTCCTCGGCCGGATTCCGCTTTACGCGCCCGTGCGCACCGGCGGCGACACCGGCGTGCCCATCGTCATGAGTGAGCCGGAGGCGCCGTCATCGCGCGCGCTCTTCTCGGCTGCCGAACGCGTCGCGCAGCAGGTCTCGATCGCGTCGTTCTCGCGGCGCGCGATTCCGCTGATCCCCGTGAGTTGAGACGGGAAACGTCTGACTCGTGCGCGTCCCTTTCTCCAAGACCACTCTCGCCAACGGCCTCGACGTCATCGTCCACGAAGATCACCGCGTGCCGATCGTCGCGGTGAACGTGTGGTACCACGTCGGGTCGAAGAACGAGGTGCCGGGCCGCACGGGCCTCGCGCACCTGTTCGAGCACCTGATGTTCGAAGGCTCCGAGCATCAGCGCCGCAGCTACTTCGAGCCGCTCCAGGAAGCGGGCGCGTCGATCAACGGATCGACGAGCACGGATCGGACGAACTACTGGGAGGTCGTGCCGAAAGAGGCGGCGGCGCGCGCGCTGTGGATGGAAGCGGACCGGATGGGTTGGCTGCTGCCGGCGCTGACCGACGAGCGCTTCGCGACCCAACGTGACGTCGTCCTCAACGAGCGGCGGCAGAGCTACGAGAACCGGCCGTACGGCCTCGCGCAATTTGCGCTGCTCGACGCGATCTTTCCGGCCGACCATCCGTATCATTGGCCGACGATTGGCGATCCCGACGATCTCCGCGCCGCGACGTCCGACGATGCGCGCGCGTTTTTCTCGCGCTACTACCATCCGGGCAACGCCTCGCTCTGCATTGGCGGCGACATCGATGCCGGCGTGGCGCTCGAACTGGCGGTGCGCTATTTCGGCGAGATCCCCGCGGGGCCGCCGGTCTCGCCGGTCGAGGTCACCGCGCCCGTGGCCCACCCGCGACGGCTCGTGCTCGAGGACCGCGTCGAGCTGCCGCGCCTCTATCTGGCCTGGCCGTCGCCAGCGCTCCTCGCCCAGGACGACGCGGAGCTGGATCTCGTCGCGGATCTGCTGGCCAACGGTCGCACGTCCCGCTTGTACGAGCGGCTCACGCACGAGGCGCGAATCGCGACGGAGCTGGCGGCCAGTCAGGGATCGCGCGAGCTCGGCAGCTACTTCCAGATCGTCGCGAGCGCGGCGCCCGGCCACACGCTCGCGGAGCTCGAGGCGGCGATCGCTCGCGAGCTGCACGTCCTCGCGACCGATGGCCCGACGGCGTCCGAGCTCGAGCGCGGCCGCGCGCAGGCCGAGGCGTCGTTCGTCTATCGTCTGCAAACGCTCGGCGGTTTTGGCGGACGGACGGATCAGCTCAACGCCTACAACGTCTATCGCGGGAAGCCCGACTCGTTCGACGACGATCTGCGGCGATACCTGGAGCCCGCGCCGGCGGCGCTTCGCGCGGCTGTGCAGACATGGCTCGATCCGGCGAAGGCCGTGGCGCTCAGCGTTGTGCCTCGCGGGCGCTCCGACGTGGCGCTGCCCGGATCCACGCCGGTGCACCTGACGTGACGGCCGATCGCTTCGTCCTGCCGGACGTTGGCGCGCCGGGACCGGTGAGATTTCCGCCGATCGCGCGCGCCGTGCTCGACAACGGCCTGCGCGTGTGGTCCCTGGCGCACACGACGGTGCCCGTCGCCACCGCGCAGCTCGTGATTCGCTGCGGCGCGTCGGCCGATCCCACGGACAGGCCCGGTCTGGCGGGCGTCGCGGCCGATCTGCTCGACGAGGCGGCCGGCCCGTACGACGCGATTCAGCTCGCCGACGCCTTCGCGCGCCTCGGCTCGCAGCTCGTCACCGAAGTCGGATCGGACGTCGTCACGTTCGGCTTCACGACGCTCGATCGATTCTTCCCGCAGGCGCTGGCGCTCCTGGGCGACGTGATGCAGCGCCCGCGCCTGGCCGAGTCCGACCTCGCGCGTGTGCGCGAGCTTCGGTTGAGCCGGTTGCGACAGCTGAGCAGTTCGGCGTCGGCAGTGGCGGACCGCACGTTCTACCGCGCGGTCTTCGGCGACCATCCCTACGGTCACGGCGTGCTCGGGACGTCGCAGTCGCTCGCGGATATCGCGCTCGACGACGTGCGCGGGTTTCGCGCGGCGCGATTCACGCCCGCGGACGCGACGCTCGTCGTCGGCGGTAATCTCGACCAGGCCGCCGTCGTGAGTGCGGCCCGCACGGCGCTTGGCGCGTGGACGGCCGAGGGACTTGCCGCGCCGCCATCAACTCGCGCCGCGGTGACGGCCGCCGCGCCGGCGCCGTCCGTGCTCTTCGTCTCGCGGCCGCGTGCGCCGCAGTCGGAGCTGCGCGTTGGCCACGTCGGCCCGCCGCGCGACGTCGCGGCCTATCATCGCCTCGTGACGCTCAACGCCGCGCTCGGCGGGCAGTTCTCGAGCCGCCTGAACACGATTCTTCGCGAGAAGAAGGGCCTGACGTACGGTGTTCATACGGCCTTCGATTTCCGCCTCATGGCCGGCACGTTCGCGTGCGAGACGAGCGTCCAGGCGGACGGCACCGCCGAAGCGATCCGCGACGTGCTGACTGAGTGCGAAGCGATTCGCGCTGCGGGCAACGTGACCGCCGACGAGCTTGCACGCGCCAAGGCCGCGCTGACGCGCGGCTACGCGAAGCACTTCGAGACCGCGGACCAGCTCGTGCGCGCGGCCATTCAACTCGCGACCTACGGGCTGCCGGACGACACGTTCGATCGCTTCGTGCCGTCGATCTCGGCGGTCAGCCCGGCAGACGCCGAGGCGGCCGCGCAGGAATACCTTCACCCGGCGAGTGCCGTGTCGGTGGTCGTCGGCGATCCCGACGTATGCCGCGCCCAGGTCGAAGCGCTCGGATACCCGGTCACGACGGTCACGCCGGAGTTCTGACGTGAAGGCGGTGCGGTTCCACGAACATGGCGGGCCGGAGGTCCTCCGCTACGAGGACGCGCCGGATCCCGTGGTTCAGCCGGGCGCCGTGCTCGTCCGCGTGCGCGCGTGCGCGCTCAATCACCTCGATCTCTGGCAGCGGCGCGGGCTCGACCGCGTGAAGATTCCGATGCCGCATATCTCGGGCGCGGACATCGCGGGAGAGATCGTCGCGGCCGGCGCGGGCGCGGAGGGCTGGCAGGCCGGCGCGCGCGCCATGCTCCAACCCGGCCTGAGCTGCGGCCGCTGCGCAAGCTGCCTGGCTGGCGCCGACAATTTCTGCGCGAAGTACGACGTCCTGGGGTATCAGTCCGCGGGTGGATATGCGGAGCTCGTGACCGTGCCGGCCGCGAACGTCATTCCGCTGCCGGCCGCGGTCGACTTCGTCAACGCCGCCGCGTTTCCGCTGTCGTTCTTGACCGCGTGGCACATGCTCGTCACGCGCGCGGCCCTCACTGAGCGCGATACCGTGCTCGTGCTTGCCGCGGGCAGCGGCGTTGGGCAGGCCGCCGTGCAAATCGCCAAGGCCTTTGGCGCGCGCGTGATTGCCACGGCCGGCAACGCGAAGAAGGTCGAGCAGGCGGCCGGCCTTGGCGCCGACGCCGTCGTCGATCACCATCGCGATGACCTCGTCGCCAGCGTGCGCACGCTCACCGACGGCCGTGGCGTGGACGTCGTCGTCGAGCACGTGGGCGTGGCGACCTGGGAGCGCAGTGTTCGCTGCCTGGCGCGCGGCGGCCGCCTCGTGACCTGCGGCGCGACGACTGGATTTGACGCGAAGCTCGACCTGCGGCACCTGTTCGCACGTCAACTCTCGCTGCTTGGCACTTACATGGGTGGCAAGGCCGAGCTGTTGCGCGCTGCTGAATTGTTTTTCCGGGGCGAGGTTCGGCCGATCGTGGACCGGACGTTCCCACTGTCCGATGCCGCACACGCCCAGCGCCATCTCGAGGCGGGTGAGCAGTTTGGCAAGGTCGTCCTCACGCTGTAACAACGGACAGAAAACCCGGTAGACTCACAGGATCATGGGATTGGCCCGCTGGAGCGTCAGCCTGGTGGCCATTATTGGTGTGTTTGCCGCAACGATCGCGGGGGCGATCGTGTGGCTGATTTTTACCGATCCCGTGACCGTCGCTAATTCGGTCTCGTCGGGCGACGTCGGCGGTGTGGTTCAGGCGATCGGCACGGTCATCGTCAATGCGTTACGAGGGCTGTTCAAGTATCTATAGTCGTACGGGTCGTACTACAACTTCCGAAGGAAAAACTTCGTCAGGTAATACCCGTCAAGGTATTTGAACGGACTCTTCCCTGTCGTGTAATGCCCGCACGGCAACACGTTGAGATCGTGCGCGACGCCCCGTCGCGTGAACTCCGTCACGAGGCTCTTCGAAAGATCGACCGGGAACGTCAAGTCGTAGCGCGCGTAGACGAGCAACACGCCGCGGCCGGCGACGCGCTCCACGAAGGGCCACGGGCTGATTGGCAGCCACCACCGGCGCAGCTCGTCGAGCGTGACGTGGTCCGCGAAGCCCGTGCGGACGTGCGCCGTCGAGAGTCCGCGCCACACGACGTCTGCGAAGTAGGGCGAAACGTGGTTGAACGCGCCCGCGCGAATTCGCGGGTCGTGCGCCATCGTCAGCATCGAGAGACATGAGCCGAGGCTCGTGCCCATGATGCCGATCCGCTCGTAGCCTTGCGCGACGAGCCAGTCGACCGTGCGCCGCGCGTCGAGCACGGCCTGCCGATTGACCTCCGCTGTTTGCCCGACGTTCGAGCTGACGATGTATTCGGCCCGTTTGAGCTCTGCCGGCCGTCGCTCGTCGTGGTACGGCAGGCTCAGGCGCAGCGCCGTCAATCCGAAGCGGGCGAAGATCTCGCAAAGGCCCACGTGGCCTTGCTCGTCGGCGTTCCATTGCGGCAGCACTACCACGGCCCGCCGTGGCCGACCGGGCCTGTCTTCGGCGGGGAAGATTCTCACCCGCACCAGGTTGTTCTCCGCATGCGGCGTCACGCGGGCGCTCGGAAACGTCAGCCGATTGCCGACCCGCTCGTACTGGTCCGTCGGCGCCGTTCGGAAGAACGCATCGGTGTCGCGCATCGTGCGCGCGGCCCAGTCGTTCAATTGCTGACGGGGATCTCCGGACGAATCGAGACCCAGCCAGTCGAGTCCCCACTCAAAGGGCCGGACGATGCGGTTGGTGTCGACCGTCGCGAGACGGCGTTCCCAGGCGTGAAAAAACGACGCGATCACGTCGCGTCGTCGGCCTTGGCGAGCAGCGCCTGATACGGCTCACCCTCGTCACTGCCCGAGCCCACGGGGAGGCCGGACTCGGCCCATCCCGGGTCGACGACGCGTCCCATCGGATCGCGTGCGCCGCCGAAACCGCCGCGCACCACCGAGACATTCGTGAACCCGAACGACTCGAGCACCTGCGCGGCGCGTACGGCGCGGCCGCCCACCTGACAGCCGACGAGCAACGGCGCGTCCGGAGCGAATACAGTTTTCATCACGCGGACAAAATCGGCATTGGGCATCATCTGTCCGGTGTCTTCGTCGGGTTCGAAGATCGGCACGTTGGCGGCGCCGGCGGGATGACCGTCAGCGAATTCCGGCGTCGACCGGACATCGACGTATTTGCCGCCTTGCTGCTGAAGGGCGTGAGCCTCTGCAACGGAAATCTGTTTGGCCATGGCGTCACTCAATCGGCGGACAGACGATCTTCTCGCAAGCCGACGCGATCTCCAAGAGCCGCGCCGTCTCGCCGAGCCGGCCGACGAGCTGCAGTCCGACGGGCAGGAAGGCGGCGCGGAGCGGCAGGGAGATCGCCGGGTGACCGCTCAGATTGAAGAGCTGTGTGTTGCGGAGCATCGCCGCGCGCACGTTGAGCGCCGCGGCGCCCGATCCGACCGCGGCGTCGGTCGATCCGACGAGCGGCGAGACGATCGGCAGCGTCGGCAGCACGATCGCGTCCACGCCGTCGAGCGCGGCGTCGACCGCGCGGCGCAGGCGCCGCTGCATCTCGCGCGCGTTCAGGTAATCGACGGCGGGAATGTCGCGGCCGCTCATGAGGCGGGCGAACACCGCGGGCGTGTAGCTCGGCCCGCGAGTGTCGAGGTACTCGCGGTGCCACTGCGCGGCTTCCGGCAGGACGATGTCGACGTACGTCTTGGTGATGACATCGGTGCCGTCGATCGTGCCGGTCTCGATTGTCGCGCCCGCCGCGCGAAGCGCATCGACGCCCGCGTCAAACGCCGTGCGCACCTCCGGCGCCATCAGGCCGAAGTATTCGTTCACGCTGCGCAGGCGCAGGTTTCGTGCGTCCGGGGTCTGACCCCGGTCTGACCCTGGTCTGACCCCACGGAGCGCCTCCCACAGCCAGCGGGCGTCCTGGACGGTGAGCGCGAGCGGGCCGATGTGGTCGAGCGAGACGCTCAGCGGGACAACGCCGCCCGTCGGGATTTCGCCGTGACCGGGCTTGAGCCCGACGACGCCGCAGCAGGACGACGGGATGCGAATCGATCCGCCGGTATCGCTGCCGATCGACGCGAGGCCCATGCCGCTGGCCACGGCCACCGCGGAACCACCGCTCGAGCCGCCGGCCGAGCGCGTGAGATCGCGCGGATGCCGCACCGCGCCGTACGCCGAGTCCTCGCTGGTCGTGCCGAGCGCGAACTCGTGCAGGTTGGTCTTGCCGAGCAGGACGACACCGGCGTCGCGCAGGCGCGCCACGATCGGCGCGTCGGCCGGGGCCATCGAATCGGCCAGCACGCGCGAGGCCGCGGTCGTCGGCTGGCCCGCGACATCGATCAAATCTTTCAGTGAGATCGGGATGCCGTGCAGCGGCCCGCGATCGTGGCCAGCGCGAAGCTCGGCGTCGGCCCGAAGGGCGGACTCCTGCGCCTCGAGCGCGTCCACGCGGATGAAGGCGTGCGTGTCGGCATCGAGCGCGTCGATCGCCTGCAGGCTCGAGGTGACGAGATCGGCACTCGATCGCGTGCCGTCGCGCAGACGTGACGCCGCGTCGGCGATCGTCATTCTCGGCAACCGCTCCGTGACGTGCGTTTTCATACCGGTCCGATAGAGAATACTTCACGCTGATGCCGAGAACGGTGCTTGCTGCTGTGATGCCGTCGCCACACGCGCCGGTCGAGGTCCGGGAGTTTCCCGAGCCCGATCTGCCGCCGGGCGGCGCGTTACTCCGCACGGCGCGGTCAGAAGTCTGCGGCACCGACGTGCACCTGTGGCACGGCCGCCTGTCCGGCGTGCCGTATCCGATCATTCCCGGGCATGTCACGACCGGCACGCTCGACGCGATCCGCGGGACCCTGAACGACGTTCGCGGCCGCGCGCTCCGCGAGGGCGACCGTGTCGCGTTTTTCGACGTGCACCGCACCTGCGGCCGCTGCCTCGCCTGCACCGTGCATCGCACGCCGACGCGGTGCCCCCAGCGGCGCGTGTACGGGATCACCGATTCGGCGACTGAAGGGTTGTTCGGCGGCTGGTCGCAGAAGGTCTACCTCGAGCCGGGCGTCGTCGTCGCGACGCTGCCTGATGCCGTGACCTTCGACGCGTACATCGGCGGCGGATGCGGGCTGCTGACGTCCGTGCACATCATCGAGCGGGCGCGGTTGTCGCTCGGCGACACCGTCGTCGTGCAGGGCGCCGGCGCCGTCGGGCTCTGCACGGCTGCGCTCGCGCGCCGATCCGGCGCGGGACAGGTCATCGTCATCGGCGCGCCCGCGGATCGACTTCGCCTCGCGATCGCGATGGGCGCCGACGTGGTGATGGACCTCGACGCGACCACGCCCGACGAGCGGCAGCAGCGGGTCCGGGACCTCACCGGCGGGATCGGCGCCGACGTCGTCGTCGAAGCGGCAGGATCCGCGCGCGCGTTCGAAGAGGGCGTCCGATTTGCGCGCAACGGCGGCGCGTATGTCATCGCCGGCCACTACACCAACGCGGGCGACAGCACGATCAACGCGCACGAGCACATCAACCGGAAGCACCTCGAGATTCGCGGCTGCTGGGGGAGTGAGGCCGGCCACTTCCTGAGAGCGCTCGATGCGCTCGAGCGTCACGCGGACATCCCGTTCGCGAAGATCGGCGCCAGGACCTTCGGATTGCATGCGCTCAACGAGGCCCTGGAGACGGCGGCCGCGTTCAAGATTCCGAAAGCGCTCGTCGATCCCTGGCTGGACGCCTAGCGGCAGGGACTGGCATGCGACGCACCCGCATTGTCGTCACGCTTGGGCCGGCCTCGAACAGCCCCACGACGATTCGCGCGCTGATCGAAGCGGGCGCGGACGTGTTTCGGCTCAATTTCTCGCATGGCACGGCGTCCGAACATGCCGAGACCTGCAAGCGCATCCGTGATGCGTCGACGGCCGCGGATCGCGAGATCGCGGTGCTGCAGGATCTGGGCGGACCGAAGATTCGCACCGGCCCACTGGCCGCGCCGTTTCCGCTCCGGGACGGCGACACGCTCGTCATTGAGAAGGGCGACGCCGCAGGCGGCCCGGGGCGCATTTCGTGCTCGTTCGACGCGCTCTTCACGTCCGTCGCGTCCGGCCAGCGGCTGCTGCTCGACGACGGGCGGATCGAGCTCGAAGTCGAGGCCGTCGCGCCGTCGCGATTGACGACCCGGGTCGTGACCGGCGGCGATCTCGACGCGCACAAAGGCATCAACCTGCCCGGCGTGATGCTCCGGACGTCGGCGCTGACCCCGAAGGACATCGACGACCTTCGCGCCGGCATCGCCATGGGCGTCGACATGGTGGCGCTGAGCTTCGTGCAGTCGGCCGACGACGTCCGCGCCGCGCGCGCGGCGGCAGCGGCCGCGGGCGCGCCAGATTTGCCCATCATCGCCAAGATCGAGAAGCCGAGCGCCGTCGAGGCGATCGACGAGATCCTCGAGGTGTCCGACGGCCTCATGGTCGCGCGCGGCGATCTCGGCGTCGAGGTGCCGATCGAGACGCTGCCCGCGGTGCAGAAGCGCCTCGTGCTGGCCGCGCGGCGCCGGGGCGTGCCCGCGATCCTCGCGACGCAGGTGCTCGAGTCGATGCGGTTCGAGCCCCGGCCGACGCGCGCGGAGGTCACCGACGCCGCGCATGCGGTTGACGAAGGTGTGGACGCGATCATGCTCGCGGGCGAGACGTCCGTGGGGCGGTATCCCGTCCGCGCTGTGTCGACGCTCGACGCGATCATTCGCGAGGCCGAGGCCGCGCTCGATCCGTCCGCGCGCGTGGTCGCCGATCCCCAGGTCGGCACCGAGCACGGCCGGGCGTTGTGTGAAGCGGCGGTGACGCTGGCCGAGCGATCGCGCGCGGCCGCGATCGTCGCCGTGACCGAGGCGGGCCGCACGGCGCTCGTGCTCGCGTCGTTGCGGCCGACCGCGCGCATCCTCGCGGCCACGTCGCAGGTGAAGACGGCGCGCCGATCCGCGCTCATCTGGGGCGTCACGTCCGTCGTCACGAGCGAGACGGACCTGGCGACGATTCGCGACGTGCTCGTGTCGCGCGCGCTCGTGCCGTCCGGCGCCGCGGTCGTCTTCGTCGCGATCCGTCCCGTGCTCGGGCGCGACGGCGCCAACTTCGTCCACGTCGAACGTCTGTGAACTCACCGCGCTCGCTCGCCACCCGGGTTATCGCCTTCGCGCTGAGCAACTCGCTCCTGCTCGTCGCCGGCGCGGTGACCGCGCTCGTCTGGGCGAATCTCGATCTCGCGAGTTACCAGCGTATTGCCAACACCTTTCATTTCGGCGTCGATGACATCGGCATGGTGTTCTTCTTCGCGCTCGCCGCCAAAGAGGTGTACGAAGCCGCGCTGCCCGGGGGGCCGCTGGCCTCGCCGCGGCTCGCGGCCGTGCCGCTCCTTGCCGCCGCGGGCGGGATGATCGCGCCGGCCGCGCTCTACGCGGGGCTGGCGGCGGCGACCGGCCGCGACGATCTCAGCCGCGGCTGGGCGATTCCGACAGCGACGGACATCGCATTCGCCTACCTCGTCGTGCGGCTGATCTTCCGCCCGGGACACGCGGCGATTCCGTTTCTGCTGCTGCTCGCGATTGCCGACGACGCCCTTGGACTCATCGTGCTCGCGATCTTCTATCCGAGCGGTCCAGTGGCGCCGCTCGAGCTGACGCTGTGGCTCGCCCTGGCGATCGCCCTGGCGTGGCTGCTGCGGCGGTGGCGCGTCAGCAGCTTCTGGGCGTATCTGCTCGGGCCCGGTGTGCTCTCGTGGGTCGGGCTGATTCGCGGCGGACTGCATCCGGCGCTGGCGATGGTGCCGATCGTGCCGTTCATGCCGCACCATTCGTCCGATCTCGCCGAACTGAGCCAGACGGACATCAAGGGCGTGACGACGCTCCAGGAGTTCGAGCACTGGTGGCGCTTGCCCGTGCAGATCATCCTGTTCTTTTTCGGGCTCGCGAACGCCGGCGTGCCGCTCGGCGGCGCCGGATCCGCCACGTGGATCGTGCTGGCCAGCCTCGTCGTCGGCAAGCCGATCGGCATCGTGCTGACGACGAAGATCGCGGACCTCGCGGGGTTCAAACGGGCCGCCGAGCTGGACGATCGCAGCGTGCTCGTGACCGGCCTCGCCGCCGGCATCGGGTTCACGGTCGCGCTCTTCTTCACGACCGCCGCGTTTTCGCCAGGTCCGATTCAGAACGAAGCGAAGATCGGCGCGCTGCTGAGCATCCTCGCAGCGCCGATGGCGATTGCCGTTGGCAAAGTGCTTCGGATCAGGCACTAGGCAAAGCACCGACGCACTAGCGCCGTTTCCGAGTTGCGTGTCGTACTTCGGCTCCGCCCTCCGGCTCGACGAGCCGGAAAAACGGCGCTCCAGGGCGCTCGTCCTGGCGTGCTCAGGTTGGGTCCCGGTCACCCAACCTTCGGTCGCCCCCTTGCGCGCCGTTTTTCAGACTCTCGCCCTCGGCTCGCTCGCAGTCGGGCGAAGCCGAAGCACGACACGCAACTCGAAAATGCTCCAGCGCGTGCAATGCCAACGCCTAGTCCTTGCCCTTCTTGCTTGTGCGTAACTTCAGAACCCGAGCGCTTCTTTCTTCACGGGCTTGACCGGCGCCGGCGGCGCTTCGGCGTAGCGCTTGAGCGCGGTGAGGGAAATCTGCCAGCCTCGCGAGACGACGGCGTAGTAGCGGCGCCAGCGTGGCGACGGCTCGTAACCGTCCTGACGCACGTGCAGCTTGCAGCCGGTGCCCTCGGACTCCACGGTGACGTGGAGGGCCATTGGACCGAGCGGCGCGCCTTCAGGCGGAATCCAGAAGGCCTCGGCGACCAGGAACTGCCGGCCGGGAGTGCACTCGATCACGGTGCCGTGAAAGACGCCGCCGAGCGGGCCCAGCAGGTCGTCACGGTAGGGCGTCGTCGCCCACTCGACGGCGTAGACGCCGAGCGGCACGGGCGTGGTGACGGACCGCACGGCCTGCCACCACGCCCGCAGCGCTTCTGCGGAAAAGAAACAATCGAGGACCGCCGCCGGCGTGGCGGCAATCACGAGGCTTTGCTCGAAGCGCTCGCCGAGTTCCTGAAGCGGATCGGACACGGGTCCGAGGATGCGCTACTTGGCGCGGAGCGTCTGCACGTACGCCACGATCGCCCACGCCTGTTCCTTGGAGATCTCCTCGGAAAAGGTCGGCATCTTTGGCGACGAGCGGCCGTTCCAAATCTTGTAGAAGACGACGCCGTCCGGGTTGGCCGTTGCCCGCGCGGGGTTCGTCAGGTTCATGTCATCCGCATGCGCCGGGTCCCCGTCGGGACCGTCGCCCTTGCCGCTCGCGCCGTGGCACCGCTGGCACTTGCTCGAGAAGAGCTTCTTGCCGTTGGCGATGACGGTGTCGTCGACCTTCAGCGGGCTCGTTTCGGTCCGCGCGGTCGCCGGGATATTCCAACCGCCACGGCCTTGCCCCGCGCCGACGTCGGCGCGACCGACCATCACGAACGCCAGCAACCACACGACCACGGCCGGCACAATCAACATCCACGATCGACGCATGAGTACATCCTCCCTGGAGAGCCAATAATACCAGCCAGCCCCGTTCAATAGAGCAGCCAGGGCCGGCGCTCGTCGAGAAACGCCGCGGCGTCCTGCCGCATCTGCGCGGCCAGATCGGCAGTCGTCCGGCCCGAGGCCAGTCCGTCTCGCAGCCCGGCCGATCCGTACAGGATGTCGATCGGCGGCTTCGTGTATTCGTACTCGTACGGCGGGTCGCGCCAGGCGAACCGATCGGGCCCCGCGCGCCGGAACGCGTCGATGATCGCGACGCCGACGGCCACGGGCTCGAACGTCGTGCGATCGAGCACGTGAATCTGGCAGCCGCCGCAGAGCGTCCCGGCGTGTTTGTGGAACGTCGGCTCGAACGCGATCGGGCGGAAATACACGCCGGACAGGCCGAGCGCGTTGAGGCCTGACGCAAACCCGTCCGGATCGACCCACGGCGCGCCGACGAATTCGAACGGCCGCGTCGTCCCGCGGCCTTCTGACACGTTCGTGCCCTCGAGCAGCACCGTGCCCGGATAGACGATGGCGCTATCGAGCGTCGGCACGTTCGGCGACGGCGGGATCCACGTGAGCCCGGTCTGATCGAAATACTGATCGCGCGACCAGCCCTGCATGGTCACGATTTCGAGTTTGGCGCCGAGGCCGAAGTGCTCGTTGAAGAGTTTGGCCAGCTCGCCGATCGTCATGCCGTGCCGCATCGGGATCGGAAACTGACCGACGAATGAGGCGAACGCGGGATCGAGCGCGGGGCCTTCGACCGCGACGCCGCCGATTGGATTTGGCCGATCGCAGACGATGACCGGCACGCCGTGGGTGCGAGCGGCACGCAGACAATTCGCCATCGTGTAGATGTACGTGTAGATGCGCGTCCCGACGTCCTGCAGGTCGATCACCAGCGCATCGAGGCCGGCGAGCATCTTCGCCGTCGGCTCGCGCGTCTCGCTGTAGAGGGAGTACACGGGCACGCGCCGCCGCGTGTCGGTCGCGTGCGGCGACTCGATCATGTTCTCCTGCAGATCCGACGTGAAGCCGTGCTGCGGGCCGAACAGCGCGCCGACCCGGACGCCGCCAGCTTCGGCCCGCTCGGCGACATGTCGCAGACTGGCATCGACGGACGCCGGATTCGCCACGAGCCCGATCGTGCGGCCGCGGAGCAGCTGGCGTTCGATCAGGATGTCCGAGCCGAGCACGACGGGCATGGCCGTAAGGATATCGGACCCAGGAGGTCCGCGGTCCAGCGTCCGAGGTCCTGTCCATGGTCCGCGGTCCCGCGCGTCGTCCGCGGTCCCGCGTCCGAGGTCCTGTCCATGGTCCGCGGTCCTGCGCGTCGTCCGCGGTCCAGCGTCCGAGGTCCTGTCCATGGTCCGCGGTCCCGCGCGTCGTCCGCGGTCCGGAGTGCTCGGTCGGCGGTCCGGCGTCCGCGGTCCGGGGTGCTCAGTCCGCGGTCCGTCCGAGGTCCTCGGTCCGGCAGTTCTCCTACTCTGGGTGCCGCTGTGGCCTTGGGGGCGGTCGTGGTTTCTTTCGAATGAACGGCTGCAGGCTCTGGTGCAGCGCCATCGTCGTCTTGTCAGACGCGTCGCCGAGTGCGAGCGCGTGGAGGCAATCTTCGCGGCGGAAGTAGCGCCGGTCGATACCATCGTCCAGCCACCCGAGCGCTTCGGCAAGCGACGCCAGCGCAATCGACAGGAAGTGCGCCATGTCTCCCGCGCGGTACCGGCGAAATCCTTCGCGGATGTTCATCTCGTTGCTGGCGGCCGATTCCATCAGCTGGCTGCGGAACTTCCGATCGCGCTGTGCCTCGGAACTCTCATCGATCAGCCGGTAGACTTCGAGCTTGAAGGCGCGAGCCTTCTGATAGGCCCTCAGCTCGTCGAGGCTCTTTGCTCCCATGGCGGCGATCTACGCACGGGCTGTTCCAACTTTTTCCCCTCGATTACGCGGATTCTCAGAGCCCGTCGCAGGATCTGCGATCTTTCCGCTCGCCCACGATGGCACTTTATTGCTCAGGCTCGTTACGGACCGTGGACCCAGGACGGACCTTGGACCGAGGACGGACCGCGGACCAAGGACCCCGGACCCAGGACGACGCGCAGGACCGCGGACCATGGACGCAGGACCGCGGACGCAGGACCGCGGACTGCAATGGCGTTCTCGCCGCTCGCTCAGGGTGGCATCTATTGCTCAAGCTCGTTACGGACCGTGGACCCAGGACGGACCGCGGACCAAGGACCCCGGACCCAGGACGACGCGCAGGACCGCGGACCATGGACAGGACCTCGGACGCAGGACCGCGGACTGCTATCGCCTTCCCAATCTTCCCCCGAGATGCCAGACGACGAGTGCGTCGCCGTACGTGTTGCACTGCACGCGCACGCCTTCCGCGCCGCCGGTGAGCACGACGCTCAGCACGCGGCCGCCGCGCGCGACTTCCTGAATCCGATGCCAGGGCCAGGCTTGTACTCTCCCGCTGGAAAAGATGAGGCGATCCGAAGTCAGAAACAGCTTACCCGGCGCGGCGACGTCGCCCGCGAGGCTCACGGGCGCGACGAAATAGCACCGGTCCGCGCCAATCACGCGGTGCTGCGTGACGACGACCGGCAGGTCCCGCGTCTCGGCGACCTCGAGCATCTGACGCAGGCCGTCGATCATCTCTTCCTGCCGCTCGGCCTCGTCGAGGTCGTCGCTCGCGTGCGTGACGCGCGCGCGCAGAGCGTCGAGCGCGGCAGCCGTCGGAGCTGCCGCCGCCTGCTCTGCGTCACGCCACCAGGAATCCGTTTGAGGCGCGGGTGAAGCTCTTCGAAAGACTCGCCAGATCACGTCACGGCAGGAAAGTTACAGCGGCTTCGAGCAGCTCGTGGATCGCGTGCAGCGTCAGCGCTGCGGATGCGACGATCGCGGTGGTGGCCGCCGCACGCCAGGCCGGCGACAACGGCGCCGCGGCGACGGCCGGAGGGCCGAGCAGACGGCGCACGCGTTGGTCGAGATTCTCGCCCCGGTACAACGCGCTCGCCGGCACCATCACGGGGCTCGATCCCGGCGGCACGAGACGCGCGACGCGAAGGAGCGCTTCCGCCAGATGCAGTCGGCCATCTTCGCCGAGGGTGGCGGCGTGATCGTCCGCCGCTTCTTCGGCGGCGTCGTGCCAGGCGAGTGCGAGCCGGTGCGACAGGGGCAGCCACGCGAGGACATCCGGTGACAGCGCGAGCACCGCGCGGACGAGGTTGTCGCGCCGGATCAGGTGACCGAGCTCGTGCGCGATGATCGCGCGCAGCTCCGGTTCGGGACACGCAGCGAGCACGCTGCGCGCGACGAGCATTCGCGGCCGGAAGAATCCGACGAGCGCCACAATCGGGAACGACGAGGTGATCGCGTACGTCGGGATGTTCAGCCCGTCGAGCCTGACGTCGCCGGCATCCGCCATCCACGCGCGCTCGAGCCGTCTCGTGGCGACGAGCAGGCGTGCCAGCCGGAACGCTGCGGCCGAAAACAACAGAATGCCAAGCGCCGCCATCGACAACAGCACGACGCCCATGCGCTCATCCTGACGGCGCGGTTCGAACACGAGGAAGGACAGCACGGCGAGAACGAGCGACCCAGTGGCAAGCGCGAAGGGCAGCGCACGAATTCGCAGCAATGCCGTCGCGCGCGCCGCCGGCGCGCCGCCGCGAACACGCTGCCAGAGCCACGGCACGAACACTGATCCGGCGAGACTCCCCATCGCGAATGAGGAGAACGCGACGACGAACACGCGGAGATCGAAGCCCATTACCGCTTCTCGAGGGCGGCCCGTCTGGCGCGGACGAGCGCTTCGAGCTCGTCGAGCAGGTCCTGATCGCGGTCGCCCACGGCTTCGACGAAGAACGACATCAGCGGCGTGAGCGCGGCGCCATCGCCATCGAGCACGACCTTGAGTGCGTCAGCCGCGCGGACCGAATCGTACTCGGGGCGCGTGAGCTGCGGCTGGTAAAAGAACGCCCGCCCCTGCTTCGTTCGTGCGAGCACGCCCTTCCGGTGCAGCCGGTCCAGCGTCGTCATCAGCGTGGTGTACGCGATTTCACGGAAGTCTGGCTGCAGGTCGCGCACGGACGCGGGTTCGGTCCGGGCCCAGAGCGCTTCCAGGACGCGCCGTTCGAGCGGCCCGAGCCGGCCGGCGGCAGCCGCGCGATTGGTGGATTGCGGGAACCAAGGAGTCATCGACGAAAATACTATCCGAAGCCGGCCGAAAGTTTACGCCAGTCGCTCCGAACCTGTATAAACGTTGAACCGGCCGTCCCGGGCGAAGCCGATCAGCGTCAGTCCGGTCGACTGAGCGGCCTCGACAGCCAGGCTCGACGGCGCGCCGACGGCGACGATGCCCGGAACCCCAGCCATCGCGGCTTTCTGGACGATTTCATAGGCGACGCGCCCGCTGACGACGAGCAGCGAGCGAACAGCCGGCAGCAGGGCCGCGTCGAGGGCCGCGCCCACGAGCTTGTCGACGGCGTTGTGACGACCGATGTCCTCGCGCACCGCGATGATCGTGCCCTCCTCGTCAAACAGCCCCGCCGCGTGCAGCCCACCCGTCTCGGCGAAAACCGCCTGGCTCGCCCTCAGGCGGGCCGGCAGCTCGACGATGAGCTCGGCCGGCCAGCGGACGGACGGGGCGCTCGGCGCCCGGCGCGCGAGGGCGTCCACGCGCTCGATGGCCAGCCGTCCGCAGAGCCCGCATGCGCTCGTGGCCAGCAGCGCTCGTGCTCGGATCGTACCCTCGAGATCGATCGCGTCTGAGAGCTGCACATCGGCGACGTCACCCGCGGCGTCATCCGTCGTGAGCGCGATGTCCACGATGTCTTCGCGTGTCCGAATCAACCCCTCGGTGCAGAGCAGCCCGAGCACGAGGTCGCGGTCGTCCCCCGGCGTGCGCATCATGACGCCGAGCGAGCGCGGAGTCATTGTTACCGAGGTATGGAGCTGGATCGTCAGCGGCGCTTCGGCGGCCACGAGATCCACATCGGTCTCGCTCGCGCCGTGGGCGAGGCGGTGAATCGGCGTGAGCACGACGCGGCGGGAGGACACAAGCGAATGATACTGCGACGGTCGTACGACGACCGACCCGATCACTTCACCTTGGCCACGACGTAATCCTTGAACTCGCTGGTGCTATCCGTCTTCGACCACAGCCCGACCTTGCCGCTGATCGGCGGCTGCAGCACCGGGTTGTTCGCCGGCACGAGATCGGGATTCGGCGCCGCGCCGTTGCGGCCAGGGCCGGGCGTGGAGCCGAGCGTGAACTCGAGCGCGAGCTCGCCGTCCATGTATGCCTTGAAGTCCGTGCCGTTCACCGTCATCTTCAGCTCGTGCCACGCGGCCCGGTCGAGCATCCACTTGCCCTCGGGCCCGCGCTTCACCGACCGGCGGATGCCGTTGTGGAATTCCCAGAGGACGACGTTGTTCTCCGTGTCGTTGTAGCGAATCGTCAGCCAGTCGCCGTTGGGCTTGACGTTGAACAAGATGCCCGAGCAGCGATCGAGTTCGCCGGCCACCGTCTTGAACTTCATGCTGATGGATCCGTTCGAGAAGTTGTCGACCGTCTTCAGCACGGCGACGGGGTAGTACGCGAATTGCTTCGCGTTGTCCATCAGCCCTTCGTTCCTCGTGCCGTAGAGCTTGCGCGCGGTGTCGACGAGGAGCTTGGTCGGGTCGTCCTGGTGCGCCTTCCACGGCGTGCCGTCGACTTTGATCGCTTTGTCCGGGCCGTCCTGCACGACGGTCCACGTGCCGACGACGGGCTCGAAGATGGTGGGCGCCTTGCCGACGGCTTCCTGACTGATGTTCACCTTGACTTCCTGGGCGCCGAGCTCGACGAGCGCCAGGGCCGCAACCACCGCGACGAAGGCGACCTTCCGAGTGACGGTCATACATGCCTCCTGAACACGAACATCCCGAGGCCCGCGACGACCGCAGGCCAGACGCCGTAGAACACGACAGCTGCGCCGACCGGACGCGCGACGAGCGGATGGCCAGCGGCTCCGGGCTCGTTCTCGCTGGCGGGCGTGACGCCGGCGAGCCCAAAGATTGTTTCGAGCACGCCCTCGGCGGTCGTCATCCGGCTCATCGCGCGGCGCCCGCCGAGCTCGTACCAGATCTCGCCGTAGCCCGGCGCTGCCTGCTCGTAGAGCCCGAGCGACGTCGACGACGTGTAGGTGACGCGCACGCCTGGCATCACGCGGCGCAGCTTCGAGAGCGCCTGATGCTCGAGATCGAAGCGGCGCGGATCCTGCGGCGCCAGGTGCGCGTCGATGCGCAGCGGAACGCGAATCTGCTCGAGCGCCTCTTCGTCCGCCTCCGGGAACGAGTTGCGCCGGTTTTCCGACGCGTCCCAGCTCACGTGGACGAGCGAGGCGCACGCGACGAGCACCGACGCGCTGATGACGATCGCGCTGGATTGGAACAGCCGGCGCGGAATCGCGACGCCCAGCTGAATCCAGGTCGCGGCAATCGCGAGGCCGGCGACGATCAGAGTCGCTGAGACGAGCACGGTGTCGAGTGGCAGCAGGCCATGCTGAAACGACGCGACGACCGCCATCGGTGTGTAGCCCGCCAGTTGCTCCCAGACGCCGCCGTGCACAGCGGCGAGGAACTGCAGCACCCACGTGCCCACCGTGAAGCTCAACGTGAGGATGGCCGCCGTCGACGCGTTTTCTGCAATCGAGGCGGCCGCGGCCGCAAACGCGACCGTGAGGCCGGCGTTGATCACGTGGCCGGCGGCGATCACGAGGATCTCCGGCGCGTACGTCGCGCCGCCGTAGAGCTTCCACAACCCGATCGCCGCGATCGCCGCGCCGCCGCTGATCAACCAGCCTGCGAGCAGCACGAGGGCCTTGGCGAGAACCCGCGTGAACGGCGACATCCGCTGCTGGAGCTCGAGCTTGAGCGCACCGCTCTGTCGATCGCCGGAGACGACGCGAATGGCGACGAACGGCAGCAGGAACGTCGCGACCAGCTCGTACGCGCTGAACGTCGGCGCCCAGATGCCGTCGAGCACCGAGAAGACATCGGCGCCGCCGGCGCCGCCAGACCCCCCGCTCAGCTCGGAGTAGGTGCGCACGGATGAGATGAACGACAGGCCGACGAACGGCCCGACGAGCGCGAGCATGATCCACCACGCGCGCGACGCGACCAGCTCGCGCCACTCCTTCGCGAGGAGCCACGAGAACGCGCTACGTGAGCGCAAGGAAGATCTCCTCGAGATCGTGACCGGCCGAGGCGTGTCCGCGGGACGCCGCCAGTGCGGCCAGCTCGTTCGGCGCGCCTTCGCCGCAGACGCGTCCGCTCGAGAGCAGCACGAACCGATCGCAGACCCGCGCGGCGTCCACGATCTGATGGATCGACAGCACGAGCGTGCGTCCCTCAGCCGCGTGCGCGCGCAACGCCGCGGCCGCCTCGCGGCTCTGCCGGAGGTCGAGGCCGTCGAACGGCTCGTCGGCGAGGAGCACCGGCTGCGGTGTCAGCATGCCGATCGCCAGGCCGACACGCTTGCGCTGGCCTTTCGAGAGCGTGCCCACGGGCGCGTCGAGCAGCGGTGCGAGGTCGAGTCGCGCGATCACATCAGCGTGCCGCGCCACTGGTCCGCCGAAGAATCCGATCACGTAGTCGAGGGCCCAGCGCACGGACTGCGACGGCCACGGCGCGATGACGTCCGGAACGTAGAACAGGTGCTTGCTGATGTCACGCGGCGCCAGCGCGCGGCCGTCGAGCGTGACGACGCCGCGATCGATCGGCAGCACGCCGGCCAGGCACTCGAAGAGCGTCGTCTTACCCGCGCCGTTGGGGCCAATCAGGCCAAGGATTTCGCCCGGGCGGATCGAAAACGCGACCTCGGACAGCGCGAGGAACCGGCCGTAGCTCTTCGTGAATCCGGAAACCCGGAGCAGGCCGGCGGACGATGCATCTGCGGCGGACATGACCAACGTCGAAGACGGTCAATGTACGCGTCAGAGACCGGCTACTACCAGTAGTCGTACCTGTCGTCGGCGCGCGCCTCAGCCGGCGCGCAGCGCCGCGATGCGATCCATCACGTGCCCGACGACGCGGTCGCAGCGTGTGGCGTGGAACTGGAACGCGCCGGTCGCCTCGACGCCGATCTGCGCCGTCAAGTGGCGGCGAAGCTGCGCGCGCGCGCGAAAGAGCCGCGTCTTGACGGTGTCCTCGTTGATCCCGAGAGACTCGGCGGTCTCGCTCGTGCTCATGCCCTCGACGTCACGCAGCATGAACACCGAGCGGAAGGTCTCGGGCAGGGCGGCAACCGCGGATTCGAGCAGCCCCCCGAGCTCCTGTCCGTACGCCGCGGCTTCCGGCGTGCGATCGGGTGACGGCAAACGGTCCATGAACGTGCCCTCCGCGTCGTCGTTGTCGGCGACGCTCGTCTCTCGTTTGGCCCGGCGTGTCCGCGCCAGCGCCTCGTAGACGGCGATCTTTGTCAGCCACGTCGAGAACTTCGCGCGATCGGCGAACTGATCGAGATGGATGAACGCGTTGACGTAGGCCTGCTGCATCACGTCCTCGGCCTCCGCGTCGTCGCGCAAGATGCCGCGCGCAACGCGGTACAGACGCGTGTTGTAACGGCGCATCAGGATCTCGAACAGCGCAGTGTCACCCTCACGGATTCGGCGGACCAGTTCCTCGTCGGACATGCCGTCTCTTCCATACAGAGTCGCACAGCCGCAAAAGGTTCCCAACTTCCTGCGTGTCACCTTTCACATCCTCGGGACTCTGTATGGGCGGAGGGTAGAAATGGCACTCGATCGACACTTGAACACGACGTGGCTGGTGCTGCGGACCGCAATTGGCTTGATGGCGCTTCTCGCCGGGCTCGACAAGTTCCTCAACCTGCTGACGAACTGGCCGATGTATCTGAGCCCGATGGCCGAGAGGCTGTCGCCCGTGTCCGGGACCGCGCTGATGCATGTCTTCGGGGTCGTCGAGATGATCGTCGGCTTGGCGATTCTGACGAAGTGGACGCGTCTGGGCGCGTATGTCGCCATGGCGTGGCTCGTCGGGATCGCCATCAACCTCGTCACGACAGGCATGTTCTTCGACGTCGCGGTGCGCGATCTCGAGTTGTCGGTCGCCGCGTTCACGCTCGCGCGCCTGACAGCCGTGCGCGAGGGCATCGCCTGATACGTATTTCCCGAAAGCCACAAGGAGGCTGACTGATGTCACGTGTGATCGGTTCGATGGTGATTGCGGTGTTGATGGTGGCGCCGGCCGGCGCCGCGGCGGCCGAGACGTGGGGCAACGTTCCCGTCGTCGACGTCTCGTGCCACACGAAGGTGAAAGACAACCCGGACACGCATACGCGCGAATGCGGGTTGCAGTGCGCGACGAGCGGCTTCGGGCTGATCGCGGCCGATGGGACGTTCCTGAAGTTCGACCAACCCGGCAACGACAAGGTCGTGGCGGCGCTCAAGGCCAGCAAGGCGAAGGATCACGTGCGCGCGACCGTCACCGGCGAGCGCAAGGGCGACACGATTGCGGTGCGGACGATCGAGTTGAAGTAGGGAGTGGCCGCGCAGCCTTTACCGCAGCGTGACGCGGTAGAGGTTGCGCAGCTGCGTAGCGGCGGCCCGCCCTTGACGCCGCAACCAGTTCTGCGAGTTCTCGTCTTCCGCGAGCCGCGCCATCATAGACTACCCGTCGATGGCGCGCGTCGAGCGGACCGAGCTTCCGGCCCTTCTTCTGGCAGCCGCCGTCACCGCCGTGGTGACCTGGGGTTATCGCGCGGCCGGCATTTCGAACTCCGCCATCGTCGTGCTGACGTACCTGATGATCGTGCTCGCCGCGGCGACGCTGTCGTCGCTGCGGATCGCGATCGTTCTCGCGGTCGCGACGACGGTCTGCTTGAACTTCTTCTTCCTGCCGCCGGTGGGCACCCTCACGATCGCCGATCCGCAAAACTGGGTCGCGTTGTTCGTGTTCGTCGGCGTGAGCGTCGTGGCGAGCAATCTGTCGTCGGCGGCGCGGCGGCAGGCTGCCGACGCGCGGTCGCGGCGCGATGAGGTCACGCGGCTCTTCGATCTGACGCGCGACATCCTGCTGGTCTCGGGCGGGCCGGATGCGCTCGATCACCTCGCGCGCTTCATCGCGCGCCGATTCCGCTTCGATCAAGTCCTCCTTTGTGTGGTCGGGCCGGACGGTTGGGAGCAGCACGGACCGACGGATTTACCACGCGAGCCCGAGGCCAGCCTCGACCGGGTGATGGCGCGATCGCGGGCGACGCTGGAGTTCGACGCGCACACGCGGACGTACGCGGGCCACGAGGTGGAGCCGCGTGCGAACGGCGCGGAGCGGGCCATCGTTCCGGTCCGCCGAGGCGCGGAGATGCTGGGACTCCTTGTAATTCAGGGGCCGCCGTCGGATCCAGGGACACGCGATGCGATTGCCGGCGTGGCCGCGGTCGCCGTCGAGCGGCTCGCGCTGCTCGACGAGCGGCGTCAGGCGGAGGTCGTGAAGCGATCCGCCGACCTGCGGAGCGCGCTCTTTGCGTCGGTCAGCCATGACTTGCGCACGCCCCTGACCGCCATCCGGGTCGCCGCGACCAATGTGGCGGCGCCGGAGTTGCCGGCCGAGCAGCGGGCCGAGCAGATTGCGATCATTCAGCAGGAAGTCCAGCGGTTGACGCGGCTCTTCCAGAACATCGTCGACATGGCGCAGATCGAGACCGAGTCGGTCGCGCCCGAGCGCGAGTCGGTGACGGCGGCTGACGTCGTCGAAGCCGCCGAGCGGCTCGTCGAGCCCGCGCTCGTCGGCCGCGAAGTTCGCGTCACCGACCGCACGGGCGACGTCGTGTTGCGGATCGACCCGCGGCTGACGTCCACGGCGCTGGGGCACCTGCTCGAAAACGCCGCGCAGTACTCGCCGGCGGGTTCGGCGGTCGACATCGTCACGTCGGTGGACAGCGGCGAGGCGCGCTTCGAGGTCCGCGACCGTGGCCGCGGCATCGCCCCCGAGGAGCGGGCCCGGCTGTTCGACCGGTTCTACCGTGGCCTCGAGAGCGTGCGGCACCCGTTCGGATCGGGTCTCGGCCTCGCCATCACGCGCGGCCTGCTCGTCGCGCAGGGCGGGCGCGTCTGGGCCGACAATCACCCGGAGGGAGGGGCGGTGTTCACGATCGCCGTGCCATGCGGCCAGCGCTGATCCTGTTCGTCGACGACGAGAAGGCGATTCAGCGCACGCTGGTGCCGCTGCTGCGATCGCGCGGCTACACCGTTACGACGGCGGAAACGGGCAGGGACGCGCTGGCCGCGATCGATGCGGAACGGCCGGATCTCGTCGTGCTGGACCTGGGGTTGCCGGATATGGACGGCACGGTCGTGTGCGAGCAGATTCGCGCGCGATCGGACGTGCCGATTCTGATCTTGTCGGCGCGGCTGACGGAGCCGGACAAGATCGCCGCGCTCGATCGCGGTGCCGACGACTACATCACCAAGCCGTTCAGCCCCGAGGAGCTGCTCGCGCGCGTGCGCGCGGCGTTGAGACGGGCGCTCGGCCAGGAGCAAGCGGTGCGCGGGCAGCTGACCGCCGGATCGATCGCGATCGATCTGGAGCGGCGCGACGTCATGGTCGCGGGTCGCGAGGTGCACTTGACGCCGAAGGAGTTCGACCTGCTGTCGCTCCTGGCCGCGCGCGCGGGCCAGGTCGTGACGCATCGCGCGATTCTCCGCGCGATCTGGGGTCCCCACAGCGTGGATCAGCCCGAGCACCTGCGCGTGCTCGTTGGGCAGCTGCGCAAGAAGATCGAGGACGACCCCGCGCGCCCGACGCGCCTGCTCACCGAGCCCTGGGTGGGATACCGGTTGGTTGATTAGGGGGTCAGATCTGTTTTCCACAGAAACGGCACGTTTGGGGACAGGTCTCGTTTGGGCGGACGCCCATCGAGACCTGTCCCCCTACGAGCCGTTTCTGTGGAAAACAGATCTGACCCCCTCCAGCGCCAGATTCAGCTCCAGCACGTTGACGCGCGGCTCGCCGAGCACGCCCCACTGGCGGCCTTCGGTGAACTGATCGACCAGCGCCTGCACGTCGGCTTCGGCCATGTGACGCTCGCGCGCGACGCGTGGCACCTGGAAGCGCGCCGCCGCGGGTGAGATGTGCGGGTCGAGGCCCGACGCCGAGGAGGTCACGAGATCGACAGGCACCGGCATCCCGGGGTTCTCCTTCTGGGCGGCCTCGACGTTTGCCGTCACGGCATCGATCAGCTTCTTGCTCGTGGGACCCAGGTTCGTGCCGCTCGAGCTGGTCGCGTCGTAGCCGCTGCCCGCCGCCGACGGCCGTGAGTGAAAGTACTTCGCCGACGAGAACGTCTGGCCGATCAGACGTGACCCGATGACCCGCCCGTCACGCGTGATGAGCTGGCCGTTGGCCTGATCGGGGAACAGCACCTGCGCGACGCCCGTGATGACCAACGGGTAAACGAGCCCCAGCAGTACCGTGGTGACGATCGTCATGAGCACAGCGGTGACGATGTGACGGATGAGGTTCATGCGCGTACTCCTAGGCGAGTCGCAGGAGGCTGATGACGACGTCGATGATCTTGATCCCAACGAACGGCGCGACGATGCCGCCGACGCCGTAAATCCAGAGGTTCCGGCGCAGGAGCGCCGTCGCGCCCAGCGGCCGGTACGTCACGCCGCGCAGCGCCAGCGGCACGAGCGCAACGATGATCAGCGCGTTGAAGACCACGGCGGAGAGGATCGCCGACTCTGGCGTCCGCAGCCGCATGACGTTGAGCGTCATCAGCACCGGAAACGCGACGGCGAACATCGCCGGGATGATCGCGAAGTACTTCGCGACGTCGTTCGCGATCGAAAACGTCGTGAGCGCCCCGCGCGTCATCAGCAGCTGCTTGCCGATCTCGACGATCTCGATCAACTTGGTCGGGCTCGAGTCGAGATCGACCATGTTGCCGGCTTCTTTCGCCGCCTGCGTGCCGGTATTCATCGCGACGCCGACATCGGCCTGCGCGAGCGCCGGCGCGTCATTCGTACCGTCGCCCGTCATCGCGACGAGCTTGCCGTCCGCTTGTTCCTTCTTGATCAGCTTCATCTTGTCTTCGGGCGTGGCCTGCGCGAGGAAGTCGTCGACGCCCGCCTCGGCAGCAATCGACGCGGCCGTCAGCGGGTTGTCGCCCGTGATCATCACGGTCTTGATCCCCATCGCGCGCAGCTGCGCAAAGCGCTCGCGGATGCCGCCCTTGACGATGTCCTTGAGGTGCACGACGCCCAGCGCCCGGCCGTTTTCCGCGACGACGAGCGGCGTGCCGCCGGCCCGCGCGATGCGATCGACGATCGTCTTGAGCTCGGGCGGTGTGGTGCCGCCTTTCGTCTGGACCCACTGCACGATCGCGTCGCCGGCGCCCTTGCGAATCTCGCGGCCGGAGAAGTCGATCCCGGACATCCGCGTCTGCGCCGTGAATGGGACGAACGTCGCGCCCTGGCCGGCCATCTCACGCCCGCGAATGGCGTACTTCTCTTTGGCGAGCACGACGATGGACCGCCCCTCGGGCGTTTCGTCGGCAAGCGACGAGAGCTGCGCGGCGTCCGCAAGCGCTTCGGCCGTGATACCTGGGAGCGGCAGAAACTCCGTCGCCTGGCGATTGCCAAACGTGATCGTGCCGGTTTTGTCGAGGAGCAGCGTGTGCACGTCGCCGGCGGCTTCGACCGCGCGCCCGGACATCGCAAGCACATTGCGTTGCACGAGCCGATCCATGCCGGCAATGCCGATCGCCGACAGCAGTCCGCCGATCGTCGTCGGGATCAGACACACGAGCAGGGACACGAGCACGAAGATCGTCTGCGGCGCGTTCGAGTAGATCGCGAACGGCTGCAGTGTGACGACCGCGAGCAGAAAGATGATCGTCAACCCGGCCAACAGGATGTTGAGCGCGATTTCGTTTGGCGTCTTCTGACGCTCGGCGCCCTCGACGAGCGCGATCATCCGATCGAGAAACGTGTGGCCGGGGTCCGACGTCACGCGCACGCGGATCCAGTCCGACAGCATGCGCGTGCCGCCGGTGACCGCCGATCGGTCGCCGCCCGACTCGCGAATGACGGGCGCGGACTCGCCCGTGATCGCCGATTCGTCGACCGACGCTACGCCCTCGACGATCTCGCCGTCGGCCGGGATGAACTCGCCCGCGCGCACCATCACCTCGTCGCCTTTGCGCAAGGCGCTCGCCGGCACGGTTTCGACCGGGCCGCCCTCGCGCAGTCGATTGGCGACGGTCTCAGTGCGCGCCTTGCGCAGTGTGTCCGCCTGCGCCTTGCCGCGGCCCTCGGCCATCGCTTCGGCGAAATTAGCGAAGAGTACGGTTGCCCACAGCCAAAAGGTGATTTGCAGCTCGAACCCAAGGTGCCCTGTGCCGCGCGCGGCATCGACCGCCAACTGGACCGACGTGAGCACGCTGCCGACCTCGACGACGAACATCACCGGATTGCGCATCATCGTCCGGGGATGCAGCTTGCGGAGCGCGGAGGCGACCGCCGCCCGGGTAATTGTCGGGTCCCAGATGGAGAGGGCTTTCGCTTTTGTCATCGATCGTCCTCAGAAGGTCCGGCCCGCGTGCATCAGCAGGTGTTCGACGATGGGGCCGAGGCTCAGGGCGGGAAAGAATGTCAGGGCACCCACGATGAGAATCACGCTGACGAGGAGTGCGGCGAACAACGGTGTTGTCACAGGGAACGTCCCGGCCGATGGCGGCACCCGCTTCTTGCGGCCCAGGTTGCCGGCGATCGCCAGCATCGGAATGATCATCAGGAAGCGACCAGCGAGCATCGTGATTCCGATCGTCGTGTTGTACCAGGGCGTGTTGGCGTTCAGGCCCCCGAACGCCGATCCGTTGTTGCCGGCAGCCGAGGTGTAGGCGTACAGAATCTCCGAGAGGCCGTGCGGGCCGGCGTTGCTCAGGCTCGACAGGCCGAGGTTCGGAGACACGGTGGAAACGGCAGTGAAGACCAGGATGACGATCGGAAAGACGAGGACGACGAGCATCGCCATCTGCACGTCGTAGGCGTGGATCTTCTTGCCGAGGTACTCCGGTGTGCGCCCGATCATCAAGCCCGCGATGAAGACCGCGAGTACGACGTAGACGAGCATGCCGTACATGCCGGCGCCCACGCCGCCGAACACGACCTCGCTCAGCATGATGTTCGCGAGCGGCACCAGGCCCCCGAGCGGCGTGAACGAATCGTGCATCGCGATGACCGCGCCGCACGAGGCGTCGGTCGTGACGGTGGCGAACAGCGCCGAGTTCGCGATGCCGAAGCGAACTTCCTTGCCTTCCATGTTGCCGCCCGATGACGAGGCGCTGACGGTCTGATCGGCGCCGGCCGTCGCGAGAAGCGGGTTGCCGCGCGCCTCCGCCCAGTAGGCCGTCGTCACGCCCGCGAGGAAGAGGAACGCCATCGCCGCCCACACGGCCCAGCCGTGCGCGCGCGAACCCGTCATCTGCCCGAGCGTATAGGTCAGGCCCGAGCCAATGGCGAAGATGGCGACCATCTCGATGAGGTTGGTCAGCGGCGTCGGGCTCTCGAACGGATGCGCGCTGTTGGCGTTGAAGAAGCCGCCGCCGTTCGTGCCGAACTCCTTGATGATCTCCTGCGAGGCCACCGGTCCCTGCGCAATCGTCTGCGTGCTGACGGTTTGCGTCTTGCCCGCGGCGTCGGTCGTCGTCTGGGGATCGAGCAGCTGGACCGTGTCGTACGGCCGCAGGTTCTGCACGACGCCCTGCGACACGAGCACCAGCGCGCCAATGAGGCAGACGGGTAGCAGCACCCAGAGCGTCGCGCGCGTCGTGTCCACCCAGAAATTGCCGATCGTGTTCTTCTCCTGCTGGGCGATGCCGCGAATGAAGGCGATCGCCAGCGCGATGCCGACGGCGGCCGAGATGAAGTTGTGGTACGCGAGCCCCGCCATCTGCGTGAGATAGCTCATGGTCGACTCGCCGCTGTAGGCCTGCCAGTTCGTGTTCGTCGTAAACGATGCCGCCGTGTTGAAGGCGAGCGCGGGCGGCACGGCCGGCAGGCTCTGTGGATTGAACGGCAGCACGCCCTGCAGTCGCTCAATCGCGTACAGCACAACCATCGAGACGATGCTGAAAACCAACATCGCGGCGGCGTACTCCGTCCAGCGCATCTCGCGCGTCTCGTCAACGCCGGTGAGCGCATAGATCGCGCGCTCGATCGGACGCACTACGGGATCGAGCCACGTGCGCTCCCGTGCGAACACGCGCGTCATGAACCGGCCCATCGGCACGGTCACGGCGACGACGAGCGCGAAGAAGAGCCCGATCTGCAGCCAGCCATTCGCGGTCATAGAAACTCAGTCAGGCATTAGGCACCAGGCCTTAGGCACTCGCTAGTGGCCAGTGCCTAGTGCCTTCAAAACTCCTCGGGTTTGAGCAGCGCGTACACCAAATAGCCCAGCAGCAGCACGCTGACGACGAGCGCGACGATGTAGGCGATCGACATGTCAGCGCGGCTCCAGCCGCTCGCAGCCCGCCACGTAGGCAAGCGACACTGCGAAGAACACAATCGTCACGACGAGGAAGATCACGTCGAGCATGGTCATCCCTACCAGGCGCCGCCCTTGCCGCCCATCCACCACACGAGCCCGACGAGCCACGTGTTCTGCCGTGTGTTCACCGTGCCGTCGTGCACGGGAAAGTACGCGCGATCGGACCAGTCGCTGCGGAACTCGCCGCGCACCAGAAACCCGTCCGCGAGCTTGTGCTCCAGCGTGACGGTGATTTCCTGCAGGACTTGTTTCACTCCGCCGAAGAGCCCACCGTCGTCGTTGAGGTACTCGTAGCGCGTCGCGACGGCGACCGGCCTTGTCACCTGGTAGCGCGCGTAGCCGCTGAACCCGGTGAGCGCGCCGAATGCGTCGCCGGCGTGCACCTGGTTCACGGTGTGATTGACATCCGCGGCGAACGACGCCTTCGCGGTCGGCGCGTACGTCACGTACGTGTCGAACATGTGAAACCAGCCGTCCGGTCCATCCGCGGCGCCGTGGTCGGGCTGTTCCTGACCGGTGTAGTAGTTCACCGTCCAGGTCACGCTCTTGACCGGCGTCAGCACGGCCATGAACTGACTGGACTTGAAATTGTTGAAGTCTTCGGTCTGCTGGACGCCGTTCGTCAGCATGTAGCTCAGCGAGACCTTGTCGCCGAACGGCACCTGCAGCCGCAGACCGTTGTGGTAGAAGGGCAGGAAGTCGAACAGCAGCGCGCGCGAGAAGTTGATGTTGTCCTTGGCGTAGTTCGTCTCAAATCCCAGACTCGACCCGAACTTTCCGAAATCCATGCGGACCGCATGTGTCCCCGGAAAAACATAGGAGCCGTAGGCCTGCCAGACATTCCGGTACACGTCCGGCCGCGGCTCATTGGCCGGCGAACCTTGGACCGTGTCCGTGGCCTGACCGAACTGCAGATCCACTCGCAGGCCGAACGGCCGGCTCGCGCTCCGATCCGGCGCGCTTTCGAGAACGAGGGCGACTTGCTGGATGCTGAACGCGTTCGCGCGCGTGTCGTACGCGCGAAGCGAGTTGACGCGATCGGTCGGCTGGTTCGCGTTCCACTCGTAGTAGCCCTCGAACGTGCCCGAGAGGGTCCAGCCCGCGAGCGGATCGGGCGTGGGCGTCGGGGTGGGCGCCGGCGGCGTTTGAGCCGCCAGGGCCGCGACGAGAATGAACATAGTTGGATTCATGCACTCAGCGTTCCTTCCGCCGAACTACTTGTTGAAACGCGCCATGCCGAATCCACGCTTGGCCAGGGCGTCGTTCAACGCGCGCAGCCGCTCTTCACACGCGGCAACGAGCGCCGGCTTTTGTGTCAGCGACAGTGCGAGCGACCGAACGTTCGTGTTGCGATGAGAAAGAGCGAGGATCTCCGCGTTGGCCTTCATGAACTGATCCAGCGCCGCCTTCGCGACGTCGAGACTGGATCGCGATCCCGGTGGGACGATCGTGGCGAGCGTTTCGAGCGCACCTCGGGCCGTCCCTTCTGATGCCGTCATGCGCTGCTCGAGGCGCGCCATCGCCGCGTCGTCGGCCTCTGCGATGTGCGGCGCCTGCAATGCTTGAATGTCGCGCACCGCCGCCACGGCGGTGGCCACAAGCGCCCGGGCCCGCCACGTGTCCTTCACCGGCACCGAGGCCGCGAGCGGCTCGAGCGCATCCCGCATCGCGTCGGCTGATGTCTGACCCGGCCCGAACGAGAGGCGCTGCGCTTTGAGGTTGGTGTTCTCGACCGCCAGATCGAGAATGTCGCGATCGAGCGCCTCATACGACGCGAGTCGGTTCGTGAACTCCTGGAGGATGCCGGCCTCGTCCGTGTAGTGGAGGCGTTCGAGCATCGGTCCGAGGGCCTCGACGTCGCGTTGGACCGACTGCTTCGCCTGCGCCGCTTCATGCGCAAAAGCGATTGAGGCGTCGTCGGTGTCCGCCATCACGGCGCGGTTTGCCGCGTCAGCGGCTTTGGTGAACTGCACGAGGAGGTCGGCCGACAGTTGCCGCGCTTGCGACAACTGCTCGAGCTCGGCATTGATATCCCCGCAGCCGGTGCTCGCACCGACGGCAATGGCGACGAACACGACCGAGCACGTCGCGATCTCGCGAGAAGACATGGGTCGACAGTAGCGCCGTGACCGGTGATGGAGGCGTCAGAAAGGCGTAAGAAGTCCGTAAGTGCCCGACAGGCGCAGGTTTGCCGCCCGTACAATTGGGCGCATGGACGCGCCGCGTCAGCCTTCCGCTGACGACTTGCTCGCGAAAATTCAGGCCGAGGACCGCGCGCGGCTCCGCGTGTACATCGGCGCGGCGCCGGGCGTCGGCAAGACGTACCGGATGATTCGCGATGCCCACCAACTGCGCACCCAGGGTCTCGACGTCGTGGTCGCGCTGGTGGAGACCTACGGGCGCAAGGACACCGAAGCGCAGCTTGGCGATCTCGAGATCGTTCCCAAGCGGCGGATCGACTATCGCGGCGTCGTGCTCGAGGAGATGGACCTCGACGGCGTGCTGACGCGCGACCCCCAGGTCGCGCTCGTCGACGAGCTGGCGCACACCAACGTCCCCGGCAGCCGGCACCAGAAACGGTACGAAGACGTGCTCGAACTGCTCGACCACGGCATCCATGTCATGACGGCGGTCAACATTCAGCACCTCGAGACGCTCAACGATGCCGTGTCGAGGGTGACCGGGGTCCGCGTCCGCGAGACCGTGCCCGATACGTTTCTCGACCGCGCCGACGAAGTGATCAATGTGGACGTGACGGTCGAGGAGCTGCGCGAGCGCCTCAAGCAGGGCAAGATCTACCGTCCCGACAAGATCGAGCAGGCGCTCGGCAACTTCTTTCGCAAAGGCAACCTGTCCACCTTGCGCGAGCTGGCGTTGCGGGCGGTGGCCGACGAAGTGGGCGAGAAGGCCGCCAGCTACCGGGCCCGGGAGGGGCTCGAGCCGGCCATCATTCCGGAGCGCGTGATGGTCTGCATGAGCGCGAGCGAGGACGCACCGAGGGTGCTGCGCACCGGCGCCCGGATCGCCGGACGCCTCGGGGCGAAGTGGTACGCCGTGTACGTGGAGACGCCCCACGAGCGGCCGGATCGGATCACACCCAAGAGCCGGGAGGCGCTCGCGCGCAACATCGCGCTCGCCGAATCGCTCGGCGCGACGCTCGTGCGCGTCCACGCCGACCGTCCGGCCGACGGTCTCATCGAGTTCGCCCGTCGTGAGGGCATCACGCACGTCATCTTCGGACAGAGCCAGCGGTCGCGGTTCGAGGTCCTGCTCAAGGGCTCGGTGATCGACCGGTTCCTGCGTGAAGTGCCCGACGCCGCCATGCAGATCGTCCCCGTCGAGCGCTAGACCGCGATCTATCATGAGGACCGCGTCATGCGGCCCTTCAACGCACCGCCGCCTCGTCCGAGGCCGCCGCTCGTGCTGACCACGACGGTGCGGGCTTTTCTGCCGACATGGCGGACGACTGTACTCACGCTCAGCGAGCTGGGCGCGGCCGCGTTCTTCGTGAGCGGGATCACGCAAGCGCGCTACGGCGCGGCCGGGCCGTGGTTCGTGCTCGTCGCGGTGATGCTTGGCTTCGTCGTGCGCGTGGTCGAGGTCGAGAACTGGGCGCTCTTCATTCCGGGCGGCCTCGCGGGCCGCGTGAACGACGCGTTCGGGCCGCGGCTCTCGATGATGGCTGCGGCCGCTGCGCTGCTCGAACGCCTGCTGTTCGTGGCGCTCGTCGGGATTGTGGCGGGCCGGTACGTCGTGACGGCGCTGGCCTCGCTGTTCGGTGCAGAACTGTTCGAGCGGCACACGGGCGTCGGGGACGTGACCTCGCTTGCGGCCGTCCTGCTGGTCGGCGTGTTGTGGCTGCGCACGCGACTCGGCCAGCCGTGGAGCGTCCACGCGCTCGGGCGTTGGACCTGGCTCCCGGTCGCGGTGCTGGTCGGCGTTTCGCTCTGGGGTCTCAGCTCCTACGCGGCGAGATTCACCGGGCTACCTTCCGTCGCGCCGCCCTTGCCGGACATGACTGGCATTGCCGGCGCCATCTTGGCGGGGCTTGCCGGGGTCGGGATCGCCTTGCCCGCCGTGGGTGGAGGCGGCGCGCTCACACGCCGCGCGAGCGAGCTGCCGCAACCGCGGCTGCGCAGTCTTCAGAATCTGCTGACGCTCTCCGGCATCTTCAGCGTGCTCGTCATCGGCGCGACGTCGTTTGCGTTTGGCGGGCTCGTGCCCCAGACCGCTCAGGGGGAATGGTGGAACACGCCCCTGCTCGGCGTGATTACCTACTCGGCGGGCCCGGCGTGGATCCGCGGTGTCGCGATGTTCGTGCTGAGCGGCGCGGGGGTCGTCATTCTCGCCTACGCCGCACAGGCTGGCCTGGGTGACGCGGAAACGATCCTCGCGCGCCTTTCGCAGCAAGGGTTGTTGAGCGGCGGGCTGCGATTGCCGCACCCGCGGTTTGGCACGCTCGCCCGGCTCGCCGATGCCGCGGCCCTTGCGGTTGTCGTCACCGTCCTGGCGAGCAGCGGCCGCGTCCCGTGGCTCTCGAGCGCCTACGCCGTGCTTGTGGCGGTGGTGCTCCTGTTCAGCCTGAGTGGGCTCGTCCGACTCCGGATTCGCCGCGCGCGGCCGGAGCCCGGCGGCATTCGCCCGCCGGTCGATCCGGAGAACGCGCTTCCGTCCTGGGGCCTCATCAGCGTGGCGGCGCTCGTTGGCCTGACCGGCCTGGCGATGCTCACGGCCGGCGATTCCGGCGCGCTGACGGGCGCGGCATCGTTCGTCGTGCTGGCGACCGTCCTGGCGCTCACGGCGCGGAAGCTGAAGACCGGGCCGACCGACGAGGAGCTCGAGACCGTTCATCTGTTGCCCTCGATCCACGTCTCGCTCGAGCCTGTGCACGTGCGACCCGGGAACATCCTGGTCGCGGTACGACACCCGCACTCGCTCGGTCACCTTGCGGCCGCGCTCCAGCAGGTCGGCGATCGCGACGTCGTGGTCATGACGGCCCGGCTGCTTGGACTCGATGTGCCCGATGACGGCACGGCCGTGAGCCCGACGCCGACCGCTGAGGAGCGATTCCTGTTTTCGCAAGTCACCGCGCTGGCCGAGCAGTTCGGCCAGATGGTGCACTTGAGCGTCGTGCCGGCGCACAACGCGTTCGACGCGGTGATCGCGGCCGTCGTCCGCGAGCGATCGTCGGAGGTGCACGTCGGCGAATCCGTCACGCTCTCGGCCGACGAGCAGGCGCGCCAGCTTGGCGAGGCATGGGAGCGCGCGGCGAAGACCGCAGCGCTCCACGTGCGGCTTGTCGTGCATCACCGCAGCGGCGGCACGCAGAGCTATTTTCTCGGCGCGCACGCGCCGACCCTGTCCGAAAGTGATCTCGACCTCATCCATCATTTGTGGCTCGACGCGGCCAAGTCCGTCGGGTCACATGTCCATCATCACGACATCGTTAGAGCCGCGTTGAATCAAATGTCTCAACAACTCAACAGCCCCAACCGGCAGGACGCCCTGGGGGCGATTCGGGAGGTTGCGCGACCCGCGGAGGAAATTGCCGCGGTCGTCCGCAGCCGCGACTTCGCGTCGCTGCGCGACATGATGCGCAACCGCCCGCCCCAGGACGTCGCCGACATGCTCAGCACCCTGGCGATCGAAGATCAGGTCGTCGCCTTCCGCGTCCTGCCGCGCAAGGACGCCGCGGCGGTCTTCGAGTACCTCTCGCAGGACGCGCAGGAATCGCTGCTCAAGGCGATGGCCCAGGAAGATATCGCCGGCCTGCTCAACGAGATGGCGCCGGACGACCGCACGATGTTCCTCGAAGAGCTGCCCGCGGCCGCCACGCGCCAGCTGCTGTCATTGCTCACGCCGGAAGAACAGAAGGTCGCCAGGACGCTGCTCGGATATCCGGAAGGGTCGATCGGCCGTTTGATGACGCCGCAGTACATCGCGGTGCACGAGAACTGGACGGTGCAACAGGTGCTCGACCACGTGCGCGAGCACGGGGAGGACAGCGAGACGCTCAACGTGATCTACGTCGTCGACAACCAGGGCGCGCTCATCGACGACATCCGCATTCGTGAACTGCTGCTCGCGAAGCCCACGATGCGCGTGTCGGACCTGATGGACCGGCGGTTCGTTGCGCTCAAGGCGACCGACGATCAGGAGGCCGCGATCACGGTGTTCCGGCAGAACGACCGCGTGGCGCTGCCCGTGACCGACACGGCCGGCATGCTCATCGGCATCGTGACGATCGACGACGTCTTGCACGTCGCGGAGGCGGCGGCAACGAAGGAGATCCAGCGAATCGGCGGATCGGAAGCCCTTGATGAGCCGTACATGGATATCGCCTTCACCAAGATGATTCGCAAGCGCGCGGGCTGGCTCACCGCGCTGTTCCTCGGCGAAATGTTGACCGCGACGGCGATGGGATTCTTCGAGAACACGCTCAGCCGCGCGCTGGTGCTGACGATGTTCATCCCACTCATCATCTCGAGTGGCGGCAACTCAGGTTCGCAAGCGTCGACGCTCGTCATCCGCGCCCTGGCGCTCGGGGAAGTCGGGTTGCGCGATTGGTGGCGAATCATGCGGCGGGAGATCTTCGCTGGCTTGGCGCTCGGCTCGATCCTCGGCGCCATCGGGTTCCTGCGCATCACGATCTGGTCGCAGTTCAGCGACCTCTACACGGCATACTGGCCGCTCGTGGCGCTGACGGTCGCGGTGGCGCTCATCGGTGTCGTGCTGTGGGGCACGTTGACGGGTTCGCTGCTGCCGCTCCTGCTGCGCCGGCTGGGATTCGATCCGGCCACCTCCTCAGCGCCGTTCGTGGCGACGCTCGTCGACGTCACCGGGCTCGTCATCTATTTCTCAGTGGCGACGGTGATCCTGCATAGTACGTTATTGAAGTAGGGGGTCAGATCTGTTTTCCACAGTTTCGGCCGATTTGGGGACAGGTCTCCCCGGAGGAGACCTGTCCCCAATCGAGCCGAAACTGTGGAAAACAGATCTGACCCCCTCGGCAACGAACGGCCGGATCCGGCGTATTACAGGATAGTTACTGCCGTTGGGTGGCTTATCAGGGACGGGCCTGAAATTGTGGAAAAAAGCCCCGTCCCCTATACTTTCTAGATGCGGTCGCTGGCACTGAGGGTGCGGGCGTGGGTAGCGCTGGGCGCGTTTGTCGCCAGCCTCGCCCTCCCGTTCCTGGCCGCCCGGCACTTGACGTTTGACGACGACGCCGCGTGCGGCGTCGATACGTTGTCGACCGGCCACGCCAGGACCCAGTTCGAAGCCCCGCAACCCGCGGCCCCGCTCGGCCATTGTGCGCTCTGTCACTGGCTTCGCGCCGTGTCCGGCGCGCGACCTGGCCCGGAAGTTCACGTCAACGCTCGTCTCGACGCCGTCACCGCCAGAATCGCGCCCGTCCTGCAAGGGCACAGTGCCTGCGTCCAGATCGCGCGCGCGTCGCGCGCGCCGCCCGCTCCACTCGTCTAGCCGCTCGTCCCGTCCAGCCATTCGATTCGAAGACCCGCTCGGGCTCACAGAGCATCGAGCCGGCCGGGGCACCAGCGCATCGCCTCGTGTGTCGCGCCAAAGACGGGCCGCACGAGCGAACGACCGGAGATCCGGCGGTCGGTCGGAGTCGATTCCAAGTGGAGAGTGCAGTCATGTGTGGAAGACCCGTACGGGTTGGGATGACGATCGCGCTAGCGGCGACGCTCGCGACCGCCGCCGCCGCTCAGACCCAGCCCCAGCCCGGACCGCCGCCGGTGGCGACGCTCACGATGGACGACGCCGTGCGGCTGGCGCTCGAGCGCAACCAGTCGCTTCGCGCGCAACGGCTCACGATCGACGAGTCGAAAGCCGACGAGCTCACGGCCTCGCTCAAGCCGAACTACACGCTCTCTGCCGGCGCCGACGGATTCCCCGTCTTTACGCCGAGCCTCATGAACCGGGATTTCTTTGCGAACGTCACGCAGTACTCCGCGTCGGTCGATCACGTCTTCGAACGCGGCGACAAACGCGACAAGCGTATCCTCACCGCGAAGGACACGACGGACGTCACGACCAAAACGGTCGCCGACGCCGAGCGGCAGCTGCGGTTCCAGACGCAGCAGGCGTTCGTCTCGGTGCTGCTCGCCAAATCCGCGCTGAGCCTCGCGCAACAGGACGTCCAGGGCTTTTCGCAGACCGTCGAGACGAGCCGCACGCGCGTCGCGGCGGGCGATCTCGCCGAGGGCGACTTCCTCAAGATCTCTCTTCAGAAACTTCAGTTCGATCAGGACGTTAGCGCTGCCGAGCTCGCACTCGTCCAGTCGAAGGCGACGCTCCGCCAGCTCGTCGGCTACGAGACGGTCCTCGAAGACTTCGATGTCGTCGGCGACCTGGCGCACACGAAGATCACGGTCACGCTCGAGAGCTTGAAGCAGGTTGCGCTCGCGTCGCGTCCGGATTTGCTCGCGGCCCAGAGCGGCCTCACACTTGCGACCGATCAGGTGGCGCTCGAAGTCGGCAACCGCGCGCGCAACATCGACGGCAGCCTCAACTACGTGCGCAACGGCTTCGGGCCCGTCGGCACGCTTGGCGCCGGCATCTCGTTCGACTTGCCGTTTGGTGACCGCAATCAGGGCAACATCGCGCACGCGCAGATTGCCGTCGAGCAGGCGAGGCAGACGGAGGCGGCGACACGCGCGATCGTGCTGACCGATGTCACGAGCGCTTTCGCACAGTATCAGACGAACGAGAAAGTACTCGCGCTCTACGAGTCCGGCTATCTCGATCAGGCGACGCAGTCGCTCGACATCGCGCGCTACGTCTTCAATCGCGGCGCGGGCAGCTTGCTCGATCTGCTCGATGCCGAACGCACGTACCGGTCGATTCAGCTGACGTATCGGCAGGCGCTCGCCGCGTATCTCGCGAGCGTCTTTCAACTCAACTTCGTTGTCGGGAGGCAGGTGGTTCCATGAACCGGACATTCTTTCTCGCGGCGTTCGTGCTGGCGGCAGTGGGTTGCAGTGCGCCGGCGCCCGATCCGTCTGCGACCGCCGTGAACGCCGCGACGTCTACGGCGGCCTTCACGGTGCCCGAGGCCCAGCGCGGGCATCTCGAGATCGTCGCCGCGCATCTGGTCGACGAGCCGAGCGTCCTCCAGCTCACCGGCACCGTGGATTGGGACAGCGAGCGTACGACTCAGGCCATCACCCAGGTGAATGGTCCAATCACGCGGATTGTCGTGGACACGGGCGCCCGCGTGAAAGCAGGCGACCCGCTGCTCTATGTCTCGAGCCCGGACATCGCGGGCCTGGTGTCGACGTACCGCAAGGCCAAGAACAAACTCGATCAGGCGCAGCGCACGCTCGATCGCAATCGCGATCTGCTCGCGCACAAGGCCATCGCGCAGCGTGACTTCGACGACTCGCAGTCGGATTTCAACGACGCGTCCACCGACCTGCAGACGGCGCTCCAGGCGCTCAAAATCCTTGGTGTCTCCGACGCCGATCTCACGACCGAGGCGTCGCAGACGGGCGCCGTGCGATCCGAGCTCCCGATGCGGGCGCCGATTGGCGGTGTCGTCGTGCAGAAGCTCGTGCTGCCCGGCCAAGTGATTCAGGCCGGCACGACGCTGGCTTTCGTGATCACCGACACCTCGTCGGTGTGGGTGCAGGCGCACCTGTACGAGAAAGACCTGCGCGCGATCCGCGTCGGCGATCCCGCGGACGTCCGCGATCCGGCGTTTCCCGACGTGTTTCGCGGACGCGTCGCCTACGTCGGCGATTTGATCGATCCGGCGACGCGCACGACGCTCGTACGCGTCGTCACGGGCAACCCCTCCGGTCTGCTCAAGAAGGATCTCTTCGTCGACGTCACGATCCACGGGCCCGCGCGCCACGGCGTGCTGGTCGTGCCCACGACCGCCGTGCTCTACGACGAACAGGACATGCCGTTCGTCTACGTCGAAGACGGCCAGGGGCGCTTTCTTCAGCGGCAGGTCATGGTTGGCGCGCAACAGGGCGGCAACAGCGAAATCACTGGTGGCCTCAAGCCCGACGAGCGCATCGTGGGGCAGGGCAGTCTCTTTCTGCAGTTCGCGAACAGCATCATCAAGTAAGCGAGGGCCATCCGTGACGCGCCGGTTGAGGACTTCATGATCGATCGCATCGTTTCCTTCGCGCTGGCGCAGCGCTTCATGGTCATCGTGCTGATGGCCTCGCTCGCGCTCTACGGCGCGGTATCGTTCCGTCATCTGCCCATCGACGCGTATCCGGATCTGTCGCCGCCGCAGGTCGAGATCGTCTCGCAGTGGCCGGGCCATGCCGCCGAGGAAGTGGAGCGGCAGATCACGATCCCGCTCGAAGTCGAGATGAACGGCATCCCGAAGCTCGACGCGCTCCGTTCGGTCTCGCTCTACGGTCTGTCCTCGATCACGATGAACTTCGAGTACGGCACGGACCCGTACTTCGCGCGCGCGCAGGCATTCGAGCGCATGCCGAACGCCGAGGTGCCCGACGGCGTGTCGCCCGGCATGTCGCCGCTCTTCAGTCCGAGCGGGCTGATTTACCGCTACGTGCTGCAGAGTCCCGACCGCACGGCCGAGCAGTTGAAGATTCTCGAGGACTGGGTGATCGAGCGGAAGTACCGCTCGGTGCAGGGTGTGGCCGACGACTCTGGCCTCGGCGGCACGACGATGCAGTACCAGGTGCAGATCGACCCGCGCAAGCTCTTCGCGCACGGCGTGACGGTGTCCCAGGTCGTGCAGCAGCTCGGCGCGAACAACGCCAACGCCGGCGGCGGGTTCTACTCGCAAGGCGGACAGTTCTACTACGTGCGCGGGCTCGGGCAGGTGCGGACGCTCGATGACATCGGCAACATTGTCGTCGCGACGCACAATGGGATTCCCACCTACATTCGCGACGTCGGCACGGTCACGATCGATCACGCGCCCCGGCTGGGTCAGTTCGGCTTCATGCGCCAGAACGACGCGGTCGAGGGCGTGATCCTCATGCGCACGGGCGAGCAGGCGCAGGTCGTGCTCAAGAAAGTGCAGGCGATGACCGACGAGCTGAATACCGGCGGCCTGCCGGCCGACGTGAAGGTCGTGCCGTACTACGACCGCACGTCGCTCATCGAGGAAACGACCAAGACGGTCGAGGGCAACCTCGCGCGCGGCATGGTCATCGTGCTCGTCATTCTCGGCCTGATGCTGTTTTCGGTGCGCTCGGCGCTCATCGTCGCTGTGACGATTCCGTTCGCGCTGTTGTTCTCGTTCATCTGTCTCGACTGGGCGAACATCCCCGCGAACCTCCTGTCGATCGGCGCCATCGACTTCGGGATGATCGTCGACGGCGCGGTCGTCATGGTCGAGAACATCTTCCGCGAGCTCGCCGAACATCGCGAGAGCGAGCGATCGGTCACCGACATCATCCGAGCCGCGGCGGGCGACGTCGAGCGGCCGATCTTCTACGCCATCGCCGTCATCATCGCGGGCTATCTCCCGATTTACGTGCTGACCGGACCGTCGGGACGGTTGTTCCGGCCGATGGCCGACACGATGTCGTTCGCGCTCGTCGGGTCGCTGCTGTGCACGCTCACGCTGCTGCCCGTGCTGTGCGCGTACTTCCTCCGCAAGGTCGTCAAGGAGCCAGAGGTTCCCCTGTACGACCGGGTGCGCGAGGCGTACGGGCGCGGCCTGCAGGTGTGCCTGCGCCATCGCGTGGTGACGCTTGCGGTCTCGCTGCTCCTGTTCGGCGCCTCGCTGCTCCTCATTCCGTTCATCGGCGCCGAGTTCATGCCGCACCTCGACGAAGGCGCGTTGTGGGTGCGCGCCACGATGCCGTACACGATTTCGTTCGATGAGGCGTCGAAGCTTGGGCCGCAGGTGCGCGGACTGCTGCTGAGCTTCCCCCAGGTCACGACCGTCGCCAACGAGCTCGGCCGGCCGGACGATGGCACCGATCCGATTGGGTTCTACAACGACGAGTACTTCGTCGGCCTGCGGCCGTACAGCGATCCCTCGTGGCGGGGGGCGATTCGCACGAAACCGCAGCTCATCGAGGCGATTCAAGAGAAGCTCGCGGCGTTTCCCGGCATCATATTCAACTACACGCAGCCGGCGGAAGACGCGGTCGACGAAGCCATGACCGGCCTCAAGAGCTCGCTGGCGGTGAAGATCTTCGGCGGCGATCTCCAGACGCTCGAGGCCAAGGCCGAGGCAGTGCGCAAGACGATCGCGGCCGTGCCCGGGATCACGAACATCACCGTCGTGCGCGAGCTCGGGCAGCCGAGCCTGACGATCACGCCGAACCGCGAGATGATCGCGCGGTACGGCCTGAACGTCGCCGACATCAACACGATGATCGAGACGGCCGTCGGCGGCACGCCGGCGACTCACGTGATCCAGGGCGAGCGATCGTTCGATCTCGTCGTGCGGCTGCCCGAACGGTTCCGCGACAACATCGACGCGCTCAAGAACCTGCTCATCGCGACGCCCGACGGGCAGAACCTGCCGCTTGGGCAGTTCGCCGACATTCGCGTCGAGAAGGGTGCGTCGTTCATCTATCGCGAGAGCAACTCGCGCTTCATCGGCGTGCAGTTCAGCGTCGAGGGACGCGACCTCGCGAGCGCCGTGCAGGAGGCCCGGCGCAAGGTCGACGCGGCCGTGCCGCTTGCCCGCGGCTACACGTTCGATTGGGGCGGGGAATACCGCGACTACCTGGCGGCCAAATCGCAGATGGCGGTCATCCTGCCGCTCACAATCGTGCTGATCCTGGCCATCCTGTTCGCGCTGTACGGGAATCTGAAGTTCCCGCTCATCATCATGTTCAGCGTGCTGATCACGGTGCCCGTCGGCGGGTTGCTCGCGCTAAAGCTCACGGATACGAACTTCAGCGTGTCGTCCGGTTTCGGCTTCGTCGCGCTCATGGGTGTGGCCGTGCAGACGAGCGTCATTCTGTACTCGTTCATCAACAAGCTCAGGCGCGAGGGCCGCGACATCGCGTCGGCGACGTACGACGCGTCGCTCCTGCGGCTGCGGCCGATCATCATGACGGCGCTCGTCGCGTGTCTCGGACTCCTGCCCGCCGCGATGTCGACCGGGATCGGCAGCGACTCACAGAAGCCGTTCGCGATCGTGATCGTCGGCGGACTGGTCTCGCGCCTCCTGATCTCCGTGTTCCTCGCCCCGGTGTTGTACGCGTTCGTCGCGCGGGAGAAGGACGTGCTCGAAGTCTGACGCGGTCTCGCGGCTATGATGTCCGGATTCGTCGATGCGACACGATTCCCGGCGTCCTCTCGCCGCGGCGATTCTGGCGGCGCTTGCGGTCATCGTGCTGTCGCCCTGGATTGGCGAGGCGCGCAGTTGGCTGCGCCGCGCGATCCCGGGGCAGTTCGTCCTCACCCTCAACATTGCGCTGGGCGTGATCGCGATCGTGGCGCTCGCGATCGCCATCGCGCGGATCCGCGATCGTCGCGCCATCCGGTACGGAGCGCTCGCCGCCGCGGCGGGACTCGCGGCGCTCGTCGCTCTGGACACCGCGTCCGCCAGCAGCGCACAGAACGCGGTCGAACGCTTCCACTTCGTCGAGTACGGGCTGGTCACCGCGCTCTTCTATCGCGCCTGGCGCGTGCGCGGTGACCTGTCGATCGTGTGTTTGCCGCTCATCGCCGGCCTCATCGTGGGCACGCTCGACGAAGCGTGGCAGTGGTTCGTGCCGGAGCGGGTGGGCGAGTGGCGCGACATCTTCATCAACTTCGGGGCGATCGGGACTGGGCTGCTGTTGAGCCTCGCCATCGCGCCGCCGGCGGCGTTCATCTTTGGATTTGCGCCGAGCTCGTGGCGCCGCGTGTGCCTCGCTGCGGCGGTGGCCGTGCTGGCGCTCGCCGCGTTCATGCAGACGGTCCACTTTGGTTACGTGGTGCGCGATGACGAGATCGGGACGTTCCGCTCGCGATACACGACCGAGGGATTGCTCGCTGAAGGTGCGAATCGCGCGCGCGTGTGGCGCGTCACGCCGCCGCCGATGACGCTGCATCGCTTCTCACGCGAGGATCAGTACCTGGCCGAGGCGCTCTGGCACGTGCGCGCGCGCAACGACGCGTGGGCGACCGACGTCGGGCGCGCGTGGAGCGAGAATCGCGTGCTCGAGAAGTACTTCTCGCCCGTGCTGGAAGTGCGGTGCTACCTGTCGCCGGACGGGGTGAAGTGGCCGGACGGCCAGCGTGCCGACGCCCAAGCGCGCGCCGCGAGCGCGCCGCGCACGAGGTTCGTCAGCCACGCCGACCCGGCGAATTTCGTGCTTGTCTGGCCACGCCACCCGTTTTGGGCTGTCGTCAGCGGCCTGATCCTGGGGTTGACCACCGCCGCCCGGGCCGAGGCGCCACGCGCGTGATCGGCTGATCCCGGGCTTGACTTACTGCTACACTAACGGCGTGCGAGGGGACTCGCGTCAAGATCTATACGCGAAGCTTTGGGCCCTGATGGGCCTTGGCCTGCTTGCCGGGGCGGGCGCGCTGGTGGACTACTGGCCGGCGGACGTCCGCCTGCCGCGTACGGCGAGCATCTCCCTGCGTCCCAGCCTCGCGCGCGCGTACGCCGTTCCGCAGTCGATGCCGGTCGTGGAGATCGCGACCGAGCCCAACCGTAACGCCGCGGCCGTTGCGACGGAGGCTTCTGCGAGCACCCCGGTCCTCGGCCTCGAGCGCGTATCGGCGAACGTCAGCGACGACCTCGCGGCGCCGGCGGAGTCTCCCGCCTTCGAGGTGGTCCCGGCGGTCGCGACATCGGCGCCCGCGCAGCAAGTCGCGCTTTCGCTTCCCGCGGCCACCGAGCCGCATGACACCAGCTTCGCCGAACCCCTGCGGCAGTTCTCCTCGGGTCAAAATGCGTCTGACGGTTCCATCTTCTCGGATGCGATGAAAGCGGCGAGCGGCTCGCTCGCCAACGCCGGCGGCACGATCATGAGCGCTGGCGTGAAGACCGGGCAGTCCGTCGCCGGCGCGTTCCGCGCCGCCGCCGGCGCCGTCAAGAAGCTGAAGTTCTTCTAAGGCCGATCGGCCCCGACATCCCAATCACGACGAGCGTCAACACGCCCTGGACGGCGAGCGCTGCGCCGATCACGAGCGCGTAGCCTTCAAAGTGTGCGTTCGGCTGGAGCACCGCGTTGACCGTCGAGCTGCCCGCATAGATCAACGCGATCGCTCCGGCGGCGACGATCGCCAACAGCCAGGCGGGCGGTCGCGCAAGCTGGAGCGCGGCGAGCGTGACGAGGCCAGCCAGCACGAACGCGGCCGAGATCGCGGCGCGCTGCTCGTAGCCCGGATGCTGCAGAAAGAAGTACATCGTCGTCAGCCATGTCGAGGCGAGGATCGTGAAGGCGCAGACGAGACGGAGGAGCAGGCGCATTGTGCCGACAGGATACCACAGATTACTTTGCGCTACAAAGTGATGGTTACGGCACGCGGTGCACCATCACCCGCACGGAGATCTGATGACCGGCGAGGGGATCGCCCGGCCTGTTTGGCAGCACGACCGACAGCACGCCATTGGCCGCCACGGTTTGATGAAGGATGCCGCCGAACTCACGGTTGACGTGGTAGAGGCCGGACTCCAATAGGCGATTCTCCTCCAGCAACATTCGCTCGACCGAGAACTGCAGATCGATCATGCCGTCTGCTCGCGGACGTGCGAGCAGGTTACCCGAGACGCGCATCGTCCGGGTCCCGGTCGTAGTAGAGACCGGCACGTCGGGGAAGAAGTAGCGAAGATCTTCATGCACTGGACCACGCACGGTCATTGGCGACACGGTTTCCTTGTTGTCCGGTCCGCGATCGACGAGCCAGAGGTCAGCCTGAATCAAGCTGTTCTCCTGCCCGCGCGGAGGCCCAAGGCGCAGCTCCAGCGCCATGCCAGTCGCCGAGCACTTCGAGCCCGTCGGCACCGGACCCGGGACGATGTAGTCGAGGGGAATGCGATCGCCAGGCTGAAGCGTGAACTCCGTCGATCCCGCGGGCGCGCGAACGTCGACGCCGCGGTCTTTCGTGCGTCGCCAGTCGACTCGCACGACCAGCTGGTTTTCGGATTCGCGGACGGGTGTCATCGTGACGTGCCAGCCGTAGCCTTCTTGTTCTGGAGCGCGAGGCACGGAGAAGACGCACAGCGTGTCGCGAGTGTAGAGATCATCGGAGAACGGGTCTGCCTGAGTGTTCCTACGCGGGTGCGATGTCCAGACGGTATGGCTTGGGTAACGATCGTCCGGGTGGTAGACGACGGCCGCAACCTCGAGGCTCCAGGCCAGGCTCGTTGGCGGCGGCTGTGGCGTTTGAACGCCCGCCAGCAGAATCACCCACGTGGCCAGCAGTTGAATGACCATGACTAGCGACCTCCGTTCGGCCGCTCGGCCGCGGGGACGTGCCAGTTGACGCCTTCCTGCAACTCGATCACCTGCGTCGGCTGTGGCGCGGTGATAGTTCGATCGACAGGGCTCGACCTCATTCCGAGCCAATAACCGCTGGCGAGCACCAGACACGCTGCCGCGACTGCCGCGAGCCAGCGCAACGCCGTGCCACGGGGCCGGATTCCTGACGACCCCGGCACGTCGCTCGCGGCTCCGTCCTGAACGAGCTGGCGCAGTGTCACCAGATCCAGGAGCATGTCGCGGCCGCCTGGCGCGGCGAGCGCGGCGGCCAAGTCCGCCGCATCGAACCGCTCGTTGTCGAGGAAGGCCGAAATCACTTCAGTGTTGGTCGCGTCTGGCGAGGTCATGGCTTCTCCCGGGAGTCGATCGTCCCGCCGCGCCGCAGCGCGATCGGTGCTGACAGGTGTTCGCGTAGCTGCAGGCGGGCGCGATGGATCCGCGATCGTACGGCGTCGGGTGAAAGCTCACACGCCGCCGCAATCTCGGCGTAGCTGAGGCCCGCCACTTCACGCATGACGAAGACGTCGCGGTCGACATCTGCTAGGCGCGCCAACGCCTCGTTGACTGCCGTCGAGGTTTCGGCCGCCGGGCTTCGCACCGACGGGTTGTGCGGCAGCTCAATCGGCCCGCGGTCGCGCCGGCGGTGATCTATCGCGAGGTTGCGCGCAATGCGGAAAAGCCACGCCCTGACCTCGGCATCGCCCGCGGCCGGCACCTCGGCGCGAATGACGCGGACGAAGACGTCCTGTGTCAGTTCTTGCGCGGTGTCTGCCTGCCCGACCGCGCGGCACAGGTACCGAAACAGGCGTTGTCTGTGCTCGAGGAAGAGCGCTTCGGCGTCAGCCACTGATCTCTAAGAACGTATGAGAGGCACGATCCTCTCAAATCAGGCATCGCTGATTGAAGAACCGCGGAACCGCCAGAGCTAGTTCAGCGCGATCATCACGTCCCACCGCGTGATGATGAACGTGTCCTGGCTCTTGAAATCGCGCACGAGCACGGCCGGCGTGTCCGGCGTGATCATCGTCGCGAGGGCGTCGATGCCGGCCGTGATGTCGACGAACGGGAAGGCGGGCTGCATGACGACGTCGATGGCCTTGGTCTTGATGTCCGGGTTCTTGACGATTGCCGAGAAGAGCCGCGTCTCGCTGACCGATCCCACGATGCGCCCGTCGTCGGTTACCGGGATCTGCGAGTAGTCGTGCTCGGTCATCACCTGAATCGCGCGGGTGACCGTGTCGTGCCGCTCGAGCGTGACGAGCGGCGTGTGCTGGCGTGAGGCGACGAGGTCGCGCGCGGTGAGCCCGGTCTTCTCGATGAAGCCCTTGTCCCGCATCCAGTCGTCGTTGAACATCTTGCCCATGTAGCGCGAGCCGTGGTCGTGGAAGATCACGACGACGACGTCCTTCGCGCCGAACTTCGCGCGGAGCTGGACCAGCCCCGCCATTGCCGCGCCAGCCGAGTTGCCGGCGAAGATCCCTTCCTCGCGCGTGATGCGGCGCGTCATGATCGCCGCGTCCTTGTCGGTGACCTTCTCGAAGTCGTCGATCACGCTGAAGTCGACGTTCTTGGGCAGGAAGTCCTCGCCGATGCCCTCGGTGATGTACGGGTAGATCTCGTTCTTGTCGAAGATGCCCGTCGCTTTGTACTTCTTGAACACGGACCCGTACGTATCGATGCCCCAGACCTTGATGTTCGGGTTCTTTTCCTTGAGATATCGGCCGACGCCGCAAATCGTGCCGCCGGTGCCGACGCCGCAGACGAGATGCGTGACCGCGCCATCCGTCTGCTCCCAGATTTCCGGCCCCGTCTGCTCGTAGTGGGCTTTCGTATTCGACAGGTTGTCGTACTGATTCGCCTTCCACGAGTTCGGCGTGTCGCGCTCGAGGCGCGACGAGACGGAGTAGTACGAGCGCGGGTCCTCGGGATCGACGTTCGTCGGACAGACGATGACCTCGGCGCCGAAGGCCTTGAGCGCGTCGACCTTCTCCTTCGACTGCTTGTCGGTCGTCGTGAAGATGCACTTGTAGCCTTTGACGACCGCCGCGATCGCCAGGCCCATCCCCGTGTTGCCGGACGTGCCCTCGATGATCGTGCCGCCCGGCTTGAGGGAGCCGTCGCGCTCGGCCTCCTCGATCATCCGCAGCGCCATGCGGTCCTTGATCGAGTTGCCGGGATTGAACGTCTCGACCTTGGCGAGCACCGTCGCCGGCGTGACGCCGCGCGTCAACTGGTTGATCCGGACGAGCGGCGTGTGGCCGATCGCGTCGAGAATCGTGTCGCAGACCTTCTTGGTCGTCACGATCGCGATTATAGACGCGCGAGGGCCCGCGTGATTTCGTCCGCGCCGAGGAACCGGCGGAACATGCTGGCGAGCTTGCGCGGCGTGACGGCCGGCGTCGACGCGAGATAGCGCGAGAGCCAGACGTCCGTCGCGGCCTCAACCGATAGAGCGCGTGACTCGCGCAGAAGCGACGGATGCCGCTCGTGCAGCAGGTGGTACGGGTAGCCTTCCTTGCTGAGGTACGGGATCGCCGAGTTCGACACCTCGAACGGCCCGCGGCCGACGAGCAATGCGCGCTGGAGTTCGGCGAGCGCCTCGTACGCCGGATCGCGGCGAAGATCCGTCTTCAGGCCGAGATGGCGCCGCAGATCACCGGCCGAGATCTGATGCTGCTGCCGAAGGAGCGCGTGCGCCGACCGCGCGATCATGCTCAGCCCCTCGAGATCGTCCACCGGGCGCCCTCGCCGGACGAGTACATGGAGCGCAGACAGGAGCGATCGGTGCACGAGCGCAAGCCGATCGGCGACGACGTTGACTTCGACGCCGATGCCGGACACGAGCAGGTGGTTGGTGAGCTCGATCGAGGTGACCAACGCGGCCTTGCTGTCATCGCCCGCCGCGGAGCGCAGACTGGCGATCGGCAGGCCGCGCGTCGCCGGCCTGTCAACTCATTCGCGCAGCACGCTGATCGGATCGACGCGCATCGCGCGTCGCGCGGGCACGTAGGAGGCGATCACGGCGACGACCAGCAGAAGCGAGGCGATGGCCACAAAGGTCAACGGATCAGCCGGCCGAATCGAGAAGACGAGATCCTGCAGGACGCGTGAGAGGGCGAGCGCGGCGGCAAGTCCCAACCCGAGCCCGGTCAGCGTCATGACGAGGCCTTCCGTCATCACGCCGGTCAGCACGCGGCTCGGCCGGCCGCCCAGCGCGATCCGGATGCCGATCTCGCGCGTGCGCTGCGCGACCAGATAGGCCATGACGCCGTAGAGCCCGACGGCGGCAATCCCCAGCGCCACGACCGCGAAGATCGTGAGGAGCAGCGCGTTGAACCGCTCGCGCGCCATCATGCGGCCGTTCAGCTCGTCGAGATACGCCAGGCGCGAAATCGGCAGCAACGGATCGACGGCGCGCACCGATGCGCGCACGTTCGTCGGCAGTGACGTCGCGTCTCCGGAGGTTCTCGCGACGAAGTAGAGCGACGACTCGGCGACCTGCAGCGCCGGCATGTACACGAGCGGCTCGGTGTCCGCGCGCGGCCCCTTGGCGTGGACGTGCGCCGCGACGCCAATCACCGTGGTCCAGGCGTCGTTCTTCGGTGTCTGGAACGGCCCGATCCGCTTGCCCACGGCCGATTCGCCCGGCCAGTGGCGCTTCGCGATGAGCTCGTCGACGATCGCGACACGCGGCGCGCCCGCGATGTCCGTCGGCGCGAAATCCCGGCCTTCGCGGAGCGGCACACGCAGCGTCTTGAAGTAATCGGGCATCGCCACGGCGTACGCCGCGTGCGGTTCCGGCTGCCCCTCAGGCACCGGTTGGCCCTCGATGTAGAGCGACCCGCTCCAGCCCTCGCCACTCGACGGCAGCGGGTAGATCGCCGAGGCGGAGACTACGCCCGGTTGCGCCGTCAGCTTCTCGATGAGTGCCTGGTTGAAGCCGTAGATCTTCGGCGCCGAGTCGTACGAGGCGCGCGGCAGCGTGAGCTGCACGGCGACCGTGCCGCTCGCGTCGAAGCCGAGCGGCACGCGCGTCATCGCGAGGAAGCTCCGCAGCAGGAGGCCGGAGGCGACCAGCACGACCACCGCGAGCGTGACCTCGGCGACGACGAGCAGGCGGCGCAGCCGCTGGCGAACGGTTGCGCTGCCGGAGCCACGGCCGGCGTCGGCGAGGGCGCCCTGCGGGTCCACGCGAGACTGCCGGAGTGCGGGTACCAGACCAATGAGCAGGCCAGTGGCCAGCGTGAGGCCGAGCGAAAACGCGAGCACCGTCACGTCGACGCCCGCGGATTGGAGCAGCGGGATGTTGCCCGGATCGAGCTGCACGAGGCCTTTCACGCCGAGCACCGCGAGTCCGGTGCCGAGGAGCCCGCCGCCCGCGACGAGCACGAGCGCTTCGATGAGCAATTGCCGCACGAGCCGGCCGCGCGCCGCGCCCAGGGCGTTGCGGACGGCGAGCTCGCGTCGGCGCGCGCTGCCGCGCGCGAGCATGAGGTTGGCGACATTCGCGCACGCGATCAGCAACACCACGCCGACTGCGCCCAGGAGCACGAGGAGCGCCGGACGCGTGTCGCCTGCGACCTGCTCGCGGACCGAGATCAGCTCCATGCGCCAGTGCCGCGCGGCGCCCGCATAGCGATCGGGAAACCGCTCGCGGAACGTCTGGGCAATCCCATCCAGATCGGCTTGTCCGCGCGCGAACGACGAGTCCTGACGCAGCCGCGCCAGGACGGCGAGATTCTGATTGCCACGTTCGTCGACGCCTGGCGCCTCGAACGCGAACGGAATCCAGACGTCGCCCGGCGCCTTGAGGAACTCCAACGGCGCGTCAGGGAAGCGCACGCCTTGCGGCATCACGCCGATGACCGTGCGAGGGATGGCCGCGAGCACGATGGTCTTGCCCACGATCGCGGGGTCGGCGCCGAACCGCCGTCGCCAGAGCGCGTCGCTGAGCAGCACGACCTTCGGTGCGCCCGGGCTGGCATCGGCATCAGCGAATCCGCGGCCCGTCGCCGGCGCGACCCCGAGCAGATCGAACACATTGGGCGAAACCACGTACGCCGCAACGCGTTCTGGCTCGCAGCCGGCCTCGCCGCCGCATTCGCCCGTGAGACTCGACGACTGAGGCCGAATCGCCGCGACGCCGTCGAACGCGCGCTGTTGCTCGCGGATATCCGCGAACTCCGGCGCCGCGACCGCCGCATGCTGAAGCGACGCGCCGTACGAATTCCAGACGAGCGCGAGACGATCGCCCGCCGGATAGGGCACCGTCTTGATCAGCACCGTATTGACGACGCTGAAGATCGCGGTGTTCGCGCCCAGCCCGATCGCGAGCGTGAGGAGCGCCGTGATCGTGAATGTCGGCGTCCGGCGCAACAACCGCAGCCCGTAGCTCACGTCCTGTCCCACGCCGTGCCACCACGCGGTTCGCTCCATGTCCGTCTCCATCTGATCGGCAATCTCGCGGCACGCGTCGCGCGCGTGCTGGAGGTCGCCGAGGCGTTCGCGGGCGCGCGCACCTGCCCGCTCGTGGTCGAGCCCCGCCTCCTCGTAGCGGCGTGTCTGCATCTCGAGGTGGAACTCGAGCTCTGCGTCCACGCCGTCCGGCGGCCGGCGGCGACCGAAGAGCCTGCGCCAGTTCATCGCGCCCGCATGACCTTGCCGACCGCACTGGTCAGCTGCGCCCAGCCGGCGGCGCGCGCGCGCAGCTCGGCGCGGCCGGCGTCGGTCAGCGCGTAGACCTTGATGTCCTTGCCGAGGTCGGATTCCTTCCAGCGCGCGGCAATCCACCCGCGGCGCTCCATCCGGTACAGCGCCGGATACAACGACCCCTCCTCGATGCTCAGCGCATCGTCGGTCGTCTCCTCGATCCAGCGGGCGACGCCATAGCCGTGGCGCGGGCCCCGCGCGAGCGTCTGAAGAACGAGCAGGTCGAGCGTGCCTTGCGGCAACCCGGACGGTGACGACGTGGGCATCGCGGCGGCCTCCCTAAAGCTTCTAGGTATCCTAGTCGACTGATCCCTAGCGCTTCAAGGTATCTCTGGCCGGCGCAGCAGGACGTCGAGGTTGTAGCGGAAGTCCTGGCGATCCGGCGCCAGCCGAACGGCCTCCCGAATCTCCCGCACCGCGCCGTCCACGTCCCCCGTACGGGCGAGCGCCAGGCCCAGGTTGTTGTGCGCCTGGGCCAGATCGGGCGACAGCCGCAACGCCTCGCGGTAGTGAGACATCGCGTCGGTGAGCTGTCCGCGTCTGGCCAATGCCGCGCCCAGGTTGCTGTGCGCTTCCGCAAACGCGGGCTCGATGCGGACGGCTTCGATGAGATGCGGCACGGCTTCATCGACGCGGCCGCTTTCGACGAGGAGCGCGCCCACCGCATTCTGCGCGCGATAATTGTCCGTCGTGACCTCGAGGGCGTGCGTCCACAGCGCGGTGCTGTCGCGCCAGACCTGGAGCTGGCGATGCGCGACGAGCGCGTACGCCGCGATCGCGACCCACGCGGTCGCGACGAGCGCCGGCCGCGCGACCGACATGTCGGCCAGTCCCCAGGCCACGACGACGAAGATCCCGACGAGCGGCAGATACGTGTATCGATCGGCCATCCCCTGACCGCCAACCTGCACGAGGCCGATCACCGGCAGGAGCATGACGAGATACCAGAGCCAGCCGACGATGACGTACGGCCGACGGTGGGTGAGTGCGATGGCGACGTAGGTCGCGCCGGCCAGGAGAATCGCCGCCGCGCCAACGCGCCACCACGCCGTCGCCAGAGGCAACGGATAGAACACGGCAAGATGCGCCGGCCACACCGTTTTGGCGAGGTAGTCGGTGAACGCGGTGACCACGTGCGCGAGTCGCGCGGTCAGCGGGTACGGATCGAGAGCGGCGACGGCGCCCGCCTGCTGTTGCACGAGGACCGTGATGACGATCGACGCCACTGCCAGCGCGAAGAGCGGGATCTTTTCTCGAACCAGCGCCGGCGTGAACCGCCGGCCGAGCGGCCACCGGTCCACGAGCAGCAGCACGAACGGCAGCATGACGAGCATTGGCTTCGCCATCAGGCCAAGGGCGAACGCCGCACACGCCATGAGCATGCGCGAACGGCTCGGCTGCCGGACGAAGCCCGCGTACGCGAGCAGCGTGCAGAGCCCGAAGAAGGTGCTGAGCACGTCCTTCCGTTCAGAAATCCACGCGACCGATTCCACGTGCAGCGGGTGGACGGCGAACAGCGCGGCCACCACCGCGCTCCGGCCCGCCGCGCCCGTCGTCCGTGCGAAGAACGCGAACAGCAGCAGCACGTTCGCGACATGCAGCGCAAGGTTGACCGCGTGGGCCGGGCCAGGCGCGAGGCCGAAGACCGTGACGTCGATCATGTGGGACAGCCACGTCACCGGGTGCCAGTTCGCCGCGTAGCCGCTCGTGAGCGCCCACACCACGTTGGCCCACGTGAGCCCGGTGGAGACGTGCGGGTTGTTGATGACGTACTGCGGGTCGTCGAAGTTGACGAACCCGAACGACCAGACGCCGGCGAAGGTGGCGAGCGTCACCGCGACGAGCGCGGTCTTCACCCGCGCGCTCCTGTCCGGGGAAAGCGCGCCGATCGCACCAGTCCCCACCGCGCGAGCCGGAACGTCAGCGCGGTGCCGACACAGCCGAAGCCATATCGCACGCTGCGCCAGAAGTTGATCGACGACGCATCCGGGCCGTAGCGCGTCGGACAGGACACCTCACCAATCTGGTACCCGAGCCAGACCGTCTCGGCGAGGACCTCGTTGTCGAAGACAAAGTCGTCCGAGTTGAGCTCGAGGGGCAGGCGCTCGAGCAGCTCGCGTGAATAGGCGCGATAGCCCGTGTGGAACTCCGAGACCTTCGATCCCAGCAGGATGTTGCCCACCAGCGTCAGCACGCGGTTCGACACGTACCGCCACCACGGCATGCCGCCCGCGAGCGCCTGGCCGCCGAGAATGCGCGAGCCGAGCACGCAGGGATACAACCCGCTCGCGACCAGGCCCGCCATCGCCGGGATCAGCTTCGGCGTGTACTGGTAGTCGGGATGGATCATCACGACGATGTCCGCGCCGTTTTCGAGCGCGCGGGCGTAGCACGTCTTCTGATTGGCGCCGTACCCTCGATTGTCCGGGTGCGCGTAGGCGACGACGCGATCGAGGCCGCGGGCGACGGCCAGCGTCGCGTCGCGGCTCGCGTCATCGACGACGACGATGAGATCGACGATCGAATGCGCGACGACCTCGCGCCACGTCTGCACGAGCGTGCGCTCCGCGTTGTACGCGGGCATCACGACGACGACTTTCTTGCCGTCAATCATTCGCGCCGCTCATCGAGCGGAGATTTGCACAGATCGTGGTCGGATCTCATTTTCGCGGAGCAAGATCCGACCCCGATCTGTGCAAATCTCCACCCGATCAGAACGTCCGGAGATACGCGGCGATGGCTTGCGCATCCTGCCGCGACATCCGGAACGGCGGCATCGGCGGACGCGGCGGAGTGCGATCCGTGGCCCGGCCTTCGGTAAGGAGCGCGATGATCTGGTCGTCGGTGAATCCCGGCAGCCCGGCGATGTTGGGCGCCTGCGACGCGAATTGCCGGTTCGGATACGGCGACAGCACCGGAATCGCGCCGCCGTGGAACCTCTCCGTGAGGATCACGTTGCCCTCGGCGTCGCGTGGCGAGTGACACTGCACGCACATCGCGACGCGGTTGGCGAGGTATTCGCCCTGCGCGACGAGCCCGGTGGTGTTGGGGGCGGGTTGGGCAGCCTGCGGAGACGCCGAGGGCGTCGATCCGGCCACGGCCAGCAACACGACGAACGAGCCCGCAACTCCCCCGACATGAAGCCACCGACGAGTCCTATCCAGACGAGAACGTGAATGCGCGGTCATGGTCCGATAGCTTGCCACAGATTGGCGACAGTCCGCCGCAGGTCCGCGTGGTAGCCTGACACCCGCATGATGTCGGCTGTCTCCTCGCCCGGCCTCGTGCGCGCGATTGGCCGCTGGAGCCTCACGGGGCTCGCGATCAACACCATCATCGGCAGCGGGATCTTCGGCTTGCCCGACGACATCGCGCGTCGTGTTGGTCCGGCGGCGCCCCTCGCCTACATCATCGCTGCGCTCGGCATCGGCGTCGTCATGGGCTGCTTCGCCGAAGTCGCGTCGCAGTTTCCGCAGTCCGGCGGACCGTACCTCTACGCGCGCGCCGCCTTCGGCAGATTCGCGGCGATCGAGATGGGCTGGCTGGCCTGGCTCGTACGGATCACGGCCGCCGCGGCCAACGCGAATCTCTTCGTCGCGTCGCTGGGACTTCTCTTCCCGCAGTCGTCGCAGCCGTTGATCCGCGCGGCGCTCCTGGCGACGCTGGCCGTCGTCCTGGGGATCGTCAACATCCGCGGGGTGAAGTCCGGGGCGCGGATGAGCGACATCATCGCGATCGCCAAGCTGCTGCCCATCGCCTTTTTCGTCGCGTCGGGCCTGTTCCTCGTCGGCGGCAGCATCCATGTCGGCGCATCGGGCGCGCCAAGCAATGAGTGGCTGCAGGCCATTCTCGCGCTGGTGTTCGCCTACGGCGGATTCGAGGCGGCGCTGATGCCCATGGCCGAGGTGAGAGATCCGCGGCGCGACGCGCCATTTGCGCTGTTTATGGCGCTCGGCATCGTCGTGGTGACGTACCTGCTCGTGCATCTCGTGGTGATGGGGGCCTTCCCGGATCCGGCGGCCTTTGCCCGGCCGGAGGTCCGCGAACGGCCCGTCGCCGAGGCCGCGCGCGTGTTCCTCGGTCAGGGCGGCGCGGTGCTGATCACGATCGGCGTCCTCATCTCGACCTACGGCAACCTGGCGGGGAGCTTCATCGCGTCGCCCCGGCTGACGTTCGCGTTTGCCGAGCAGGGCGATTTTCCGCGCTTTCTTGCCGCCGTCCATCCGCGCTTCCGCACGCCGTACATCTCGGTGATCATTCACGTCATCGCGGTTGGTGGGCTCGCGATCGTGGGCAGCTTCATCTTCAACGCGGTCCTCTCGTCGGCGGCGCGGTTGCTTCAGTACGCGTTGGTGTGCGCGGCAGTGCCCGTGCTGCGGTATCGCACCCCGGATGCGCGCGCGTTTCGTTTGCCGGGCGGCCCGACCGTGCCCGCGCTCGGCCTAATCTTCTGCGTCGTGATCGCCATGTACATGGATCGGTCGCAGATGGGGATTATCGGCGTCGTCGTGCTGACCGCGGCGATCCACTGGATGGCGGTGCGAAACCGCCAGCGCGCCGCTATTCGGCCGGCATAGCGGCGATGGCGTCGAGCTGCTGCTTGAGCGCCAGGCGATCGAGCTGATCGAGCCGCAAGCTCGTGAAGATCTTGATCCGCGCGTCGAGCTCGCGGAACGCGCGATCGAACGCGCGGACCAACTCCTCAGGCGTGCCGGTGACGCTCGACGGATCCGCGATACCCCAGTGCGCGGTGGTCGGGTGGCCCGGCCAGACCGGACACACTTCCCGGGCGGCCTGGTCGCACACCGTCAACACGAAGTGCATCGACGTCGCCCCCAGCCTCGCGAACTCGTCCCAGCTCTTGTTGCGCGCGCCCTCGACCGGGATGTGGTGGCGACGCAGCGTCTCGAGCGTCAATGGATGGACCGTGCCGCGGGGCTGGCTGCCGGCGCTGAAGCCGCGAAAGCGCCCTTGGCCCCAGTGATTCATGAGGGCCTCGGCCATGATGCTGCGTGCGGAGTTGCCGGTACACAGAAAGAGGACGTTGTAGGGCGGCGTCATTGGATCACGTCCACCCGGCTCATGCGCCGGAGTGTATCTCGCTGGCGTAAGGGTCGTACTGCGTGCGGCCGGTAGTCGGCGTACTATCAGGCCCATGCGGGTGGCCATCGTCGGGGGACCGGGCATCGGCAAGAGCACGCTCGTGCGTCAGCTGGGTGACCTCTATCACCAGGGGTCGTACGGCGAGGGCGAGAAGGGCGTGTGGGATCCGCGGATCCTCGAGGACATCGAGGAGGGTCGCAACCCGGTCGGCGTGACGGCGTACTTCGCCGCGCTCTACGACGCGAACTACCGCGATGCCGCGGATGACGGCGAGCGGAGCAAGGTGATCTTCTTCGAAGGGGCGCGGATCACGCTCGAGGCGCACATCGCCGAGTATCCGCCCGCGGTGCACGGCGAGCTCCGGAAAGTCGCGGCGAGGGGAGACGCGTGGCATCCCGACCGCATCATCGTGCTCACGTCGAGCACGGATACGATCGAAAAGCACATCAAGGTGCGCAACCGCGCCTACGAGAACATCGAGAACATGATCCGGCGCTTCCGGCTGATCGACGCGGAGTTCCGGCGGCTCGCGCCACAATTTCCCAACACGGTCGTCATCAATCGCGACGGCCTCGAGTTTCACGAGCGCGCCGGCCTCATGCACATTATCAAGGCGGCGAATCTCCCGCCGTTTCAAGAGATTCCGTACGAGTGGAGAGAACCCACGCCGCGCCCGGCGGTCCGGAGGGAGCCATGAGTCGCACCCCGCGTGTTGTTGCCGTCCTCGCTCTGGCGAGTGCGTCCGCGTTCACGATGCTGGCGCGCGGGCAGGCGCCCAGCCGCTTCAACGAGCGGCTGGTCTCGGCGTTCACCTATCGCAACGTCGGGCCCTTCCGCATGGGCGCGAGGACCTCGGACATCGCGGTGCCGGCTTCGCCGGAGAAGGCGCATCTCTACACGTTCTACGTGTCGTTCTGGACCGGCGGCGTCTGGAAGACGATCAACAACGGCACGACGTTCGAGCCGGTGTTCGACGCGCAGAGCAAGCTCACGATCGGCGACGTGACGGTGGCGCCCTCGAACGGCGACATCGTCTGGGTTGGGACCGGAGACGCCTTCACCTCGCGCAGCTCGTACGCGGGCGACGGCGTGTACAAGTCGGTCGATGCCGGCAAGACGTGGAAGAACATGGGCCTCAAGGACTCGCACCACATCGCGCGGATCGCGATCCATCCCGCGAACCCGGACGTCGTCTACGTCGCCGCCATGGGTCATCTCTACTCGGAAAACGAGGAGCGCGGCGTGTTTCGCACGATGAACGGCGGCGCAACGTGGGAGAAAGTGCTCTACGTCAATCCGAAGGTCGGCGTCATCGATCTCGTGATGAATCCGAAGAACCCGTCGGTGCTCTACGCCGCGACGTACGAGAAAGAGCGGCTGCCGTGGCAGATGGTCAACGGCGGGCCGGGCAGCGGAATCTACAAGACCACGGATGCGGGCAAGACGTGGACGAAGCTGGGCGGCGGGTTGCCGAGCGGACGGATTGGGCGCATCGGTCTCGACATCTACTGGAGCAATCCGGAGATCCTCTACGCCATCGTTGAAAACGATCATCTAAGTGCGCGCCCGCCTGGACCATCCGGGGTCCCGCCGATTGTTGGCGGCGAGGTGTACCGCACGGCCAACGGCGGTCAGACGTGGACCAAGATGAACGCGGACGACTACGACGTCAGCCCGAAGGGCCCGTACTACTTCAGTCAGATTCGCGTCGATCCGAACAACGACCAGAACATCTTCGTGACCCAGGACGGTTTCCGCCACTCGACCGACGGCGGCAAGACGTGGGACGCGCCGCGCGTGTTTCCGCGGATGTTCGGCGACGTGCGCACGCTCTGGATCGATCCGGAAAACTCTGACCGGATGATTCAGGGCAGCGACGGCGGCGTGGCGATCTCGTACGACGGCGGCCGGACGAGCGATCACTTCGCCAACCTGCCGGTCGGTGAGGTCTACGCGATCAGCGTCGACATGGACGAGCCGTACAACCTTTACGCCGGGCTGCAGGACCACGAGAACTGGCGCGGGCCGTCGAACACAGGCCTGGGACGCGTCACCCCGGACGACTGGTTCGCGGTGGGTGACGGCGACGGGATGTCGACGGTTGTCGATCCGGCGGACAGCCGCTGGCTCTACACCAATCGCGAGTACGGATCGCACAGCCGGCTCGATCAGAAGCTCGGCTACCGCGTGAGCATCATGCCGCGGCGTGGAGTGGGGCCGCCGTACCGCTTCATCTGGGAGACGCCGATCGTCCTGTCCCCGCACGACAGCAAGGTCGTGTACACGGGCGGGCAGATGCTGTTGCGATCGACCGATCGCGGCGATCACTGGACCGAGATCAGCCCGGACCTCAGCACGAATCCCGCCGACAAGATCCTGCCCTCGTCGGAGGGCGGCGTGCCCGGCGGGATTCCGTGGTTCGCGATCTCGTCGATCTCGGAGTCGCCGGTGGCCAAGGGAGTGATCTGGGCTGGCACCAGCGACGGCAACGTGCAGGTGACGCAGAACGACGGTGGGGCGTGGACGGACGTCACGGCGAAGATTGCCGCGGCCGGCGGACGGAAGGATGCCTACGTCAGCCGCGTGCGCGCGTCGGCCCACGTGGCGGGCCGCGCGTATGTCGCGAAGAACGGCTACAAGTTCGACGACTTCACGCCGTACCTCTATCGCACGGAGGACTTCGGCGCGACCTGGACGTCGATCGCAGCGAATCTGCCGAACGAACCCATCAACGTCGTCTTCGAGGACCTCAAGAATCCCAATCTGCTGTTCGTCGGCGATGACACCGGCGTGTTCGTCTCCATCGATCGCGGCGGGCGGTGGGTGAAGATGAACAACAACATGCCGAACATCCCGGTGCATGACCTGCTCGTGCATCCGAGGGACCATGACCTCGTGCTGGGGTCCTACGGACGCGACCTGTGGGTCGCGAACATCGCGCCGCTGCAGGAGTTGAACGAGGCGGTGCTCGATGAAGACGTGCACTTCTTCTCGATCGAACCGACCATTCAGCGCATCACGTGGTCCTTTGCGGCCAACGACTACCTGTTCGGCCAACGGCATCTCCAGACGCCCAACGAGACCAATGGGATGCTGATCCGTTATTACCTGAAGGCTCCCGCGTCCGGGCGCGCCAATGTCGTCGTGACAGATGCGAGCGGCAAGGAGATGGCTCGGCTCGCCGGTACGAACAACGCCGGGATCAATACCGTCGTCTGGAACATGCGCGCGGCGGGCGGCGGGGGCGGCCGAGGCGCCGGTGGCGGGGGAGCGGGCGCAGGTGGTGGCGCCCAGGGGCGCGGCGCCGCCAACCCGCTCGACCAGTGGGCGCCGCTCGGCTCGTACACCGTGACGCTCGAGGTCGGCGGCAAGACGTTGACCCAGACCGGCCAGATCACGCACACGCAGGGCTGGTCGCTCGCGCCGTCGCCGCAGATCATTCGTTAGCGGTCCGCGCTGGACCTTTCGCCGCTGCTGTTGTAGAACATCTACAGGAGCAAGCTACCGGGGACCCTTATGCGCAAATTGCACACGCTCGTTCGATTGGCCGTCATCCTCGGGCTCGCCGGCGCGGCGGTGCCCGCATTCGCACAGCGGGAGTCGTTGCTGGTGACGCCAGCGTGGCTCGCTGAGCATGCCTCAGACGCCAACCTCGTGCTGCTGCACGTCGGCGACCAGGCAGCGTACGATGCCGGGCACATTCCGGGCGCGCGCTTCGCGACGCTCCAGCAGATCACGACGACGCCGGCCGGGACGCCGCCGCTCTCGCTCGAGATGTCTCCGCCCGAGGTTCTTCGCACGCAGCTCGCGGCGCTCGGCATCTCCAATGACTCGCACGTCGTGATCTATGTTCCGAAAGACTCGATCCAGACCGCGACGCGCGCGGTGTTCACGATGATCTACGCGGGCCTCGAGAACGTCTCGCTGCTCGACGGCGGCCTCGGCATGTGGGTCAAGTCGGGGCATGACGTCACGACTGCCGTGCCGCCCGCGAAGACCGGCACCATGGGCCCCATCACCCCGAAGCCGCTCGTCGTCGATGCGGACTTCGTCCAGTCGCACCTCAAGGCGCCAGGTTTCATCGTCGTCGATGCGCGGGACGCGGCGTTCTACGACGGGTCAATGATGGGCGGCCCGACGGACCATCGCGTCGCGGGTCACATCGCCGGCGCGCGCAGCCTGCCGTTCAATCAGATGGTGACGGCCGACGTGCAGCTGAAGACGAAGGAAGAGCTCGAAGCGCTCTTCACCAAGGCCGGCGTCAAGCCGGGCGACACGGTCGTCGCGTATTGCCACATCGGTCAGCAGGCGACGACGACGCTATTTGCCGCGAAGACGCTGGGCCACCCGATCCTGCTGTACGACGGGTCGTTCGAGGACTGGGCGCGGCGCGGCCTGCCGGTCGAGAATCCGTCCAAGAAGGACAAATAGGGCAGTAAGCTGAACGCCTGCCATGTGGGACGTGGCGGGCAAGACCGTTCTCATCACGGGGTCGAGCGCCGGCATCGGGTTCGAAGCGGCCGTCGCGCTCACGCGGCTCGGCGCCAGAATCCTGCTGGTCGGGCGGGATCGCGGCCGCACGGAGGCTGCGGTCGTCGCGTTGCGCGACCGCGCCGAGGTCACCGCTGAGGCGCACCTCTGCGACTTTTCCTCGCAGGAATCCATTCGCGAGTTCGCGCGCACGATCCAGCACGATCACGCCCGCCTCGACGTGCTCGTCAACAACGCGGGCGGCATCCACAAAGCGCGATCGGTCACCGTCGACGGGCTCGAAACGACGTTTGCGACGAATCACCTGGGCTACTTCCTGCTGACGAATCTCCTGCGCGACCTGATCGTCCGCAGCGCGCCGGCGCGCATCGTCACGGTCGCATCGATCGGCCACCGCCATGGCACGCTTGATTTCGACGACCTTGGGTACGAACGCGGCGGCTACGGCCTCCGCAAGGCGTACGAGCGATCGAAGCTCGCGAACGTGCTGTTTGCGAATGAGCTCGCGCGTCGGCTCGAGGGCACGGGCGTGACCTCGAACAGCGTCCATCCCGGATCGGTCGCGACCGACCTCTGGTCGGACATTCCGGTGTGGACGAAGCCGCTCGTCGCGATCGCCGTACGCCCGTGGTTCCTCACACCGGAACAGGGCGGGGCCGCGGTGGTGCAGCTGGCCGCGAGCCCGGAGCTCGCGGGTGTGACCGGTCAGTACTTCGAAGGCGGCCGTCCAGTGGCGCCGTCGAGGGTCGCGCAGGACGCGGCGATCGGCCGGCGCCTCTGGGACGTCAGCGAACACCTCGTCAACCTGCCGAGTTCGGGTTGACGACCGCCGTCCGAATCCGAACTCTTGACGGCGCGCGGGCGCTGACGCACTATGACGGCGTGATATCGAAGTTCGATATTCGGTTTCGATAGCGGCGGGCCGTGCGGTCCGCCGGAAAGGAGCGCCGTGAAATCGTTCTTGATCGCCACCGGCGCGGCCGCCTTGTCCGCCGCGCTGGCCGCGCAAACCCCGTCCCCGGTTGCCGGGCCGCCCACGCTCCTCAGCGTGGCCGGACAGATGCAGAGTCAGTACAACGTCGTCAAGTCGAACCTGACGAAGCTCGCCGACAAGATGCCGGACGACGCCTACGCGTTCAAGCCGGTGAACGAGACGCGCACCTTCGCGCAAGGCGTGGCGCATACGGCCGCCGCGAACTTCGGGATGTGCGCGAACCTCACCGGCAAGCCGAATCCGAAGGCCGGCGTCGATCTCGAGAAGACCGCCACGACCAAAGCCGACGCCCAGCAGGCCCTTCGTGAGTCGTTCGCGTTCTGCGACGAGTACATGACGCACCTGTCGCCGGAGACGCTCGCGGCGACCTACACAGGCACCTCGGTGCGTGGAACCGAGCGCACGCCGATCCAGATCGAGCGCGGCGGCCTCGCCGGCAACCTCATCGCCCACAACAACGAGATGTACGGCTACCTCGCGGTGTACTTGCGGATGAAGGGCCTCGTGCCACCCTCGAGCGAAGGGCGCGTCGGACGAGGCGGGGCCTACTGAGATGCCGAAGCCACCCGCCGAGATGTTGAAGGGCACGCTCGATCTGCTGGTGTTGCGCACGCTCGAGCTGCAGCCGCTCCACGGCATCGCGATCGCCGACCGGATCCATCAGGTCACCGGCGGCACGTTCGACGTCGGCCCGGGCTCGCTGTTTCCCGCGCTCCATCGCCTCGAGCGCGAGGGGTGGGTGAAAGGGGAGTGGCGCGTCTCGGACGAAGGGCGACGCACGCGCGCCTACACGCTTACGGCGTCCGGCCGCCGCCAGCTCGCCGCCGAACGCAAGGCCTGGGCGCGCATCGTCGCGGCCGTCGGCCAGGTCCTGGATTCAGCGTAGGAGGACGCGGATGCGCTGGATCGATCGCGCTCGTTACTACTGGCGGGCCGTCTTTCGACGCGATCGGGTGGATCGCGAGCTGGACGAGGAGCTCGGGACCTGGGTGGAGGAGCTTGCCAGCCGCCACCGCCGCCGCGGCCACGACGAGACGACTGCGCGACGCCTGGCGCTCGCCGATCTCGGCGGCGTCGATCGGCTGCGCGACGAGGTGCGATCGACGCGCCCGGGCCATACCGTGGAGGGCGTCATGCAGGACCTTCGATACGCCTGGCGATCGCTCCGGCGCTCGCCGGGGTTTCTCGTCGCGATCGTCTCGACGTTCGCGCTCGGCATCGGCGCGAACACCGCGATCTTCAGCGTCGTTCACGCGATGCTCCTCGCGCCGCTGCCGTACCGCGACGCGTCGCGGCTCGTGTTCGTGTGGACCGACATGACGAGCTCGGGGTATCCGCGTGCGCCGCTGTCGCCGGCGGAATTGACGGACCTACGCACGCGCACGACTCACTTCGACGGCTTCGGCGCGATTTGGGCGAACACGACCACGCTCACCGGCGACGGCGAGCCCGAGCAGCTGCGCATCGGGTTCGTCACGTCAGATTTCTTTTCGGTCCTGGGCGCGCCCGCGGCCCTCGGGCGGACGTTCGATCAGACGGACGAAACGGGCACGCCTGGCATGCTCATCAGCTGGGGTCTGTTCGAGCGGCGCTTCGGTGGCGATCCGACCGTGGTCGGCCGCCGCATCCAGGCGAACGGGCAACCGGTCACCGTCATCGGCGTCATGCCGAAGGACTTCCGGCTGCTGCTGCCGGCCGACTCGGCCGTGCCGGACGATCTGCAGGCCTGGCAGATGCTGCGCGCCGCAAATTTCGCGCGCGCGCCGCGCGGGCAGTTGTACCTGCGCGTCGTCGGCCGCATGAAAGCTGGCGTCAACCTGTCGGAGGCGCGTCAGGAGATCGCGTCCGTCGCCGCGCAGATCTCCCGCGAGTTCTCGGAGTACGGCGTCAGCGGGCGGCAGTTCACGACCGTCGGGTTGCAGGCCGACGGCGTCCGCGAGATCCGGCCAGCGCTGCTGGCGTTGTTCGGCGGCGTCGTGCTGCTGCTGATCGTCGCGTGCGTGAATGTCACGAGCCTGCTGATGGCGAGGAGCGCCTCGCGCGTGCGTGAGACCAGCGTGCGCCGGACGCTCGGCGCGGGCGCGTGGCGTCTCGCGCGCCAGTGCCTCGCGGAGGGCGTCGTGCTCTCCACGCTTGGCGCTGCCGCGGGTCTGCTGGTGGGGTGGGCCGGCCTGAAATGGCTTCTCGCGATTCGGCCGGCGAGCCTCGCGCGGCTCGGGCGCGCGGAGATCGACACCAGCGTGCTGCTCTTCACGTGTGTCGCCGCGTGCTTCTGGGGATTGCTGTGCTCGCTCGCGCCGCTCCGCGAGATCCTGCGCGCGAGCCTGCTCAGCGCGTTCCAGCGAGACGGCCAGCGCGTGCTTGGCTCGCTCGATGCGCGCACGCGCGCGGGTCTGGTCGTCGTGCAGGTCGCGCTCGGGGTCGTGCTGCTCGTCGGCGCCGGCTTGCTGGTCCGCACCTTCGTGGCCGTTCAGCACATCGATCCCGGCTTTCAGTCGGATGGCATGATCACGTTCCGGATATCGGTGCCGTTCGCGCGGTACCGCCCGCCGGCCGCGTCCAATGCGCTCGTCAAGCAACTGCGCGAGTCGATTGCCGCGCTGCCGGGCGTGACCGGCGTCGGAGCGATCAGTCATCTGCCGTACGACGACCTGCCGAACTGGGGTGGGCCGTATCTGGTGAGGGCCGGCAGCGACGATTCGAACGCGCCCTCCGCGGACTACCGTGTCGTGACGCCGGGCTTCTTCGAGGAAACCGGCGCGGTACTCGTCGAAGGCCGATTTCTTTCGAACAGCGACGTCGCCGGCGGGCCGCCGTCGGTTGTGGTCGACGATCTCCTCGCACGGCGGGCATGGCCCGGGCAGCTGGCGGCCGGCAAGACCTTTCTGGTCGATCCCGGATCGAGCGGGCACGCGACGGTGCCGGCGACCGTCGTGGGCGTCGTGCGCCACCTGCGCGTGCGCAGCCTCGTCGAGGACCTGACCGAGCAGGTCTATTTTTCCGCGGACCAGGTCGTGCGCAATCCGCTCGCGTACGTCGTGAAGGTGAACGGCGATCCGGCGGCGATCGTGCCGTCGATCCGCGCCGCGATCGCGCAGATCGATCCGCTCATTCCTCTCTATGACGTCCGTCCGTTCAGCGAGTACGTGCGCTCGGCGATGGCAGGGCGGCGCTTCACGATGACGCTCGCCGCGTGTTTCGCCGGCGTGGCGGTGCTGCTGGCGTGCGTTGGCGTGTACGGCGTCATGGCGTATACCGTGGCGCGGCGCCGCAACGAATTCCGCGTGCGTCTGGCTCTCGGAGCGCTGCCCTCGCAGCTCGTCGCCAGCGTCCTCCGCGAGGGCATCGCGCTCGCGGGCATCGGCCTCGCGATCGGCGGGGCGGCGGCGCTCGGGATCGCACAGTTGCTGCGCAGCCAGCTCTTCGGCGTCACGCCGTCGGATCCCGCGACGTACGCGATCGTGCTGGCCTCGCTCGGCCTCGTGCTGATTCTGGCGTGCTGGCTGCCGGCGCGCCGCACATCGGCCGCCAATCCCCTCGACGCTCTGCGCACGGAGTAGTCGCCCGCGGCGGTTTGGTTCACCCGTTCTTCAGATTGGACTGCTACGATGCCTTACCGGACATATGTACTCCATGCCGCGCGCTTGCCTGCTCGCGTTCGCTACTGCCACGCTCATCTCCACCGCGGCCGCGGGGCAAGTCCCGCCAGCCAAGCTGCTCGTCACGGTCGCTGACCCGAGCGGGGGGGTGATCCCCGGCGCGACCGTCACGATCGTGGGCGAAGACGCCGCGACCAGGAGCGCGGCGCCGCCACCGGTCAAGGCCTCCGACAAAGGCCTCGCCACCTTTGAGAGCGTGCCGCTCGGCCGCTACACGATCCTGGCGGAGTTCACGGGCTTCGAGCCGGGCCAGCTCAAGAACGTCGCGCTCAAGAGCGGCGACAACCGGCACGTCGTCATCCTCAAGATCAAGTCCGTCGAGCAATCCGTGGAGGTCAGCCAGGACCGGCAGGCGGCCGCGGCGAATCCGCGCGCCGCGTTCGGGACGACGCTGACGACCGAAGAGATCAAAGGTCTCTCCGACGATCCGGCCGAGATGGCGCAGCAGTTGATCGACATGGCGGGCGGCAACGCGGTCATCAAAGTCGATAGCTTTCTTGGCGGGCCGCTGCCACCCAAGGCGTTGATTCGATCCATCCACATCGTCCGCGACGCGTTCGCGGCCGAGAATCATTCCGCCGAATCCGACGAGATCAACATCATCACGCAGCCAGGGGTCGGGCCGCTCAAAGGCGAGGGAAGATCGCGCCTGCGCGACGGATCGATGAGCGGGAAGAGTCCGTTCACGGAGAACAAGGGGCTCGAGCAGACTCAGAACTACGATTTCAGCGTCGGCGGGACGGTCATCCCGCAGAAGGCGTCATTTTCGCTCTCAGGCGGCAGCCGACATCAGTACGTCACGCCGATCTTCACGGTCGCGCTGCCGGGCGGGACGCAGTCGGGGATCCTCAACGTCCAGCAGCCGGCCGATGGATGGACGACCTTCGACTTGTTCGACTACGCGGTGACGAAGGACCAGATCCTGCGCTTCTCGTACGACCAGACGAACTCGACGAGCAAGAATCTGGGCATCGGTGCGTACAATCTGCCTGGGCGCGCGTTCAGCAGGTCTGCGCAGGACTACGAGTTCCGCATTCAGGAGAGCGGTCCGCTCGGCCGGCGGACCTTCGCCGCGTCGCGACTCGAGCTGAACTGGACCCGCAACGTGGCGCACGCGAACATCGAGGCGCCGACCATTCAAGTGGCTGACGCGTTCACGAGCGGCGGCGCGCAGGTGGCGGGCGGCCGGCACGACCTGGACTTCGAATTTGCGTCGGACATCGACCACATCCGCGGCATTCACTCCATCCGCGGGGGCGTGCTGCTCGAAGGCGGATCGTTCCGCACCGACGACTCGTCGAACTACCTCGGCACGTACAGCTTCACGAGCCTGGCGGCATTTGACGCGGGACGGCCGGCGACGTTCACGGTCCGCATCGGCGATCCGCTTGTTGAGTACCGGAATGTGAACGCCGGCTTGTACGTGCAGGACGACATCCGGATCCGGAAGGGTCTGACGCTGAGTCCGGGCCTGCGGTACGAAGCGCAAACGCACGTCTCCGACTACAACAACCTCGGGCCGAGATTTGGCGTGACATGGGCGCCGTTCAAGAGCGGCCGGACGACGCTGCGCGCGAGCGCGGGCGTTTTCTACAACTGGCTCAACGCCGGCGTCTACGAGCAGACCCTGCGCGTGGACGGCTTCAAGCAGCAGGAGCTGATCATCGACGCCCCGGATTATCCGGTGCCCAGCACCGGTGGGGTCGTGCCGCCGGTCAACCGCTATCAACTCAATCCCGACCTCAAGCTGCCGCGCAACTTTCGCATCAGCGCCGGCATCGATCAGGCGCTGACGTCGAAGATCCGCCTCGCGATTTCGTACAGCCGCCTGCGCTTCTCGCAGGTGTTGCGCGGACAGAACATGAACGCGCCGGTCAATGGCGTGCGGCCCGATCCCACGTTTGCCAACGTGATCGAGGTCACGTCCGACGGACAGCAGCACTCGCAGCAGATTCAGACCAACCTCACGGTCAACCTGACGCCGAAAGGGCGCGCCGCGGACGGGCTCGTCAACTGGCGCCGCGCCAACGTGCGGCTGGGCTACACCCTCAGCAAGGCTGAGAACAACTCGGATGGGCCGTTCGTGGTGCCGCCGAGCGGCACGCTCACGACCGAATGGGGACCGTCGCCGAACGACCGCCGCCATCGCGGGAATTTCTCAATCACGAGCCAGGCACTGCGCAACCTCAACGCGACCTTCCGCGTCGAGGGCAGCACGGGCTCGCCCTACAACGTGACGACCGGGCTCGACAACAACGGCGATCTGCTCTTCAACGATCGCCCGGCGGGCCTCGGACGGAACGCCGCGCGGACCGCGGCGCAAATCACGGCCGGGTTGAACGTGTCGTACTTGATTCCGCTCGGTCCCAGCCGGACCGGCGACGAAGAAGGCCGATACAAGCTCGGGCTCACCGTGCAGATCGGCAACCTCACGAATCGATATAACTATTCCGGCTACAGCGGCGTGATGACGTCGCCGTTCTTCCTCCAGCCGACGGCCGTCAACAATCCGCGCAAGGTCGACATTCTCATCAACTTTACTTTCTAGATCACCAGGAGGGTCATTCATATGCGCAGCACCGCACTCATCCTCTCGGTGGCACTTGCGACGTCCGTGCTGGCACAAGCGGCGTCGACGTACCACATCACGCACACCTACACGCTCGGGGGCGACGGGAGCTGGGACTACATCGTGCCGGACCCGCCGAATCATCGGCTCTTCATCGCACGTCAGACTCGCGTCATGGTCGTCGACGAGAACAGCGGCACGCTGCTTGGGGAGGTCACCGGCATCAACGGCGCCCACGGTACGGCCCTGGCGCCGGCCTCCGGGCACGGTTTTGCCACGTCCGGCAACGATCAGTCGGTCGTGATGTTCGACCTGAAGACGTTCAAGGAGCTCGCTCGCATTCCGGCGGCCGAGGACGCCGACGCGATTGTCTTCGACAGCGTCTCGAACCGCGTGTTCACGCTGAACGGCGACGCGCACTCGTCGACGGTCATCGACCCGGCCGGCAAGCTGGTCACCAATATTCCGCTCGGCGGCAAGCCCGAATACGGCCAGCCGGCCGGCGACGGCAAGGTCTACGCGAATCTCACGGACGTGAGCGAGGTCGTCGAGATCGACGGCAAGACGGCGACCGTGACGCGGCGCTGGTCCACGGAGCCGTGCAAGCAGCCGGTCTCGATGGCCATCGACACCGCGCATCACCGGCTGTTCAGCGGTTGCCGCAGTGGCGTGATGGCCGTGTCCGACTACCAGGGCGGCAAAGTCGTCGCGACGCTGCCGATCGGCACCGGCGTCGACGGCGCTGGATACGATCCGGCCTCGGCGGATGCCTTCGCGTCGAACGCCGATGGCACGCTCACCGTCATTCACCAGGACTCGCCCGACCAGTACCACGTCGCCGAGACGGTGCAGACGGCGCCCGCGTCGAGAAACATGGGGCTCGATCCGACCAACCATCGCATCTTCATTGCCGCCGCCAAGTTCGGACCGGCGCCGGCCGGCGGCCGCGGTCGCGCGCCGGTGCTGCCTGGCACGTTCGCGGTGCTGGTCGTCGAGCGCGATCGCCGCTAGTCGAGGGTCGGCGATGCCTGCGACGTCAGCAATTCGATCAGCCGGGTTTCAAACGCATCGAGATCGCCGCCGAGGTCTCGCGTCGTGCCCGTGTACACGAGGCGGCCTTTGGCGATCACGCTGATTTCATTGCACAGGCTCCGAATCTCGTGCGAGTCGTGACTGCTGAGGAACGTCGTCACGTCCTCGGTCGCGGCGAGGCGACGGAGCAGGTTCCACATATCGCGCTTGGCGGGCAAGTCGAGACCGCGCGTGGGTTCATCGAGGAACAGCACTTTCGGGCGGCCCATCAGCGCGCGCGCGATCTCGACGCGGCGCTTCATGCCGGTGCTGTAGGTGCCAATCAGCTTGCCGCGGAAGCGGGGATCGAGGCCAACGCCGTCGAGCAGGCGTTCGACCTGGTCGGCCGGCTCGATCAGCTGCCGGAGACGCGCGAAGTAGAGCAGGTACTCGCGAGCCGTCCACGCGGATTGGCTTTCGCTCGTCTCGTCGCTGACCAGTCCGATGAGCTGGCGCACGGCGAGCGGGTCGGTCGCGACGTCATGTCCCCACAACCGCGCGGTGCCCGCCGTCGGCGGCAGCAGCGTCGTGAGGACGCGAATAGTCGTGGTCTTGCCCGCGCCGTTCAGACCGAGAAACCCGTAGAGCTGGCCCTTCGGAATGCGCAGCGAGATCGACTCGACCGCCGTGAACTCGCCGAAGCGTCGCGTCAGGCCGTCCGTTTCGATGGCGTACTCGGAGCGCGGCGTCATCGGGTGCGCCGCCAGCGCCTGATGGCTGCGCCGATGCAGAGCGCCGGAACAAGACTCGCTGCGATCCCCATCTCGTATATGCCACGCCCGACCTGCGCGTCGACAGCCGCGCGTGAGCTGAATGCGCGCGGTTCGCTCTCGCCTGCGACGCGGTAGGTCGCCTTGACCGTGAGCGGATAGCGGTCGCCCCCGATGTCCCAGGGCTTGGTCGGATTGATCAGCACCGGCACGCGCGCGACCCAGCCCGTGGCAATGCGTTGGCCGTTCGGCGCGGCCGGACCGGACTCGTTCTGGTAGACGCGCGCCTCGAGGTGCGGCGCGGCGTTGTCGAGCGAGGCAGGATCGGTCGCCGTCACGCGCAAGCCGTTTTCACCCATGAGCTCGAGGTGCAGATCGGTCACCGACTGGGACGTCTCGACGGGCAGCAGGATCAGCAGGTCGCGTCTGGTGTCCTCATCCGTGCCCATCGCCATGAGGTCGTCGCGGTTCAGGATCGTGCTGCAGCAGCGTGCCGGCGCCTCGCGCCCGGGTTCGACCAGCGCCAGGCTGCTGCCCGCGCGAGCGAAGAGGCCTCGAATCGCGGGCGCGCTGTTTCTGGGCGGCGCCGGTTTGTCGTAATTCGTCTCGCCCAGGACGCTGGGGAGCACGCCGAGCGCGACAATGACGAGGCCGATCGTCCAGCGCTGCCGGCGCGTGGCCTCCCACGTTTCGACGCCCTGGGCACGAAGAAACACCCACACCGCCAACGCCGCCGCGCCAAACACCAGGACACCCAGGCCGATCCAGGTCCAGGTCGTCGTCGCGGGCACGGTGCCCACGGCCACGGCAAACCCGAGACCGTTCTTGAGGAGGACCGCCGGGCTGGCGAGGGTGACATGCCCCGTGCGTGTGGCGCCGTTGGCCTGCGACACCATCAGCTCCTGGAGCGGCAGGAACCCGGCGTAGGCGAGCAGGACCCCCATTCCGGTGCCCACCGGTGCGGCGAGGCTCCTGCCGATAAAGAGGACGCCGATCAGCGTGCCGATGGCGACGCTCGAGACCAGCAGGCCGGGCGTCCACCAGAGGAACGCGCGAAGCAGCGGGGGCACGCCGACGTGCACGACGTACACGAGCATCATGGGCATCAGCGCGAGGGCGTAGCCGGCCGCGAACGTCAGCAGGACCAGGATCTTGGCCGCGAGCCACTCGCTTCGCCGCACGGGAGCCGTGAACACGCTTTCGACGAAGCGGCTGGCGCGGGCGCCGGCAATGAAGCCCGCCGCCAGGGGAATGAAGGCGAGCGGGACCAGGCCGTACGCGATGAGGCCGTAGCCGTCGAGCCACGTGTCTTGCGTGCCCACGGTCGCGAGCGCCCCGACGGCGAGCAGGACGACCGCGGCGCCGAGCCACGCGAATCGGCCCCGCATCGTGGCTTTCAGTTCCTCGAGGTAGATGATGACCAGCCGCACGACGAGAGTGCCCATTTCATCACCGTCGTCTGAAGGACACATGAAGACGGTGTTCAGTCAGTCTTCAGACCTGTTCGGTACAATGCTGGCCATGCGCTGGCGAGGCATCGCCTTCATGTTACTGGTCGTGGTGTTGGCGATCGCCGCGTCGGAGGTGCGGGAATCGTACGCGGCGTCCGACGAGAAGCTGGCGCTGCCCGGTGTCGCGAACTTTGGCCGAATCAGCGCGCACGTCTACCGGGGCGCCCAGCCCACGGTTGACGCGTATCCGTCCCTGAAGGCGATTGGCATCGACACGGTCGTGCGGCTGAGCACCGGCGAGGAATTCATCGCCGGCGAGCGCGAGCGGGTCGAGTCACTCGGGATGCAGTTCGTGAGCCTGCCGTGGCGGGCGGCGGACGTCCCGACGGACGCGCAGGTGCGGGCCTTCCTGGACCTCTTTCGCGCGCAGCCTGCGCACACGATCTTCGTCCATTGCCGGGAAGGTGCGGACCGCACCGGCGTGATGATTGCGCTCTATCGCATCGCCATCGACGGCTTCACCGCCGAACAAGCCGTCGCGGAAATGAAGGCGTTCCACTACCGCTACTTCTTCCACCCGCATCTGCAGGATTACGTCGAAGCCTTTCCCACGTTCGCGCTGACCGGCCAGAATCAGTAGCGCGCGGCGCCCGCGTGCATCTCGAACGTATCCTTGAGCGTGAAGTGAGACTACGCGCGACCGACGGAGTCTTGGTCCAGCTCGCGGAGGAGTGTTCGCACGTTGGCCAGGCGCCGATTGAGGATTTGTCTCGCCACCTGCAGGAGATTCTTGAGCAGCGGGTCGGTCACGGCGTATCGCATGGCCGACCCGTCCTTCTTCGCGGCCACGATGCCGCTGGCGCGTAGTCGGGCGAGCTGCTGAGAGACGATGGGTTGATCGATGCCGAGCGCCCGTTGAAGATCCTGGACGCTCGTCGCACCCCGGGCCACCAACACTTCAAGAAGGCGGATGCGGATCGGGTGCGCGAGCGCCCGGAAGAACTCGGCCTTGAGGTTTTGAAGCTGCGGTGATGGGATGCCCATGGGCGCCTCGACGTCTACGCTGCCGGCGAGCTGGGCTCGCCACGATCTTCATTGTGGATGTCGCGGGCGCGCTGCAACGCGTCGGCGACGTGGGCGCAAATATTGGCGTCGCCGATGTGGCGGTGGAAATCCGCGCGCGCGATCAGGCTCGCCGGCTGGTGCCTCGCGCCGCAGAGCAGCAGATGACGACCTGACTCCTGCAGGGCCTTGGCAAGATCCTCGAAGGCGCGCAGTCCCGTCGCGTCAAGCGCGGTCATGTTGCGCAGACGGAGGATGACAATCTGCGGCAGATCTGGAATGTGATCGAAGACCGGACGCAGCTTGTCGGTGGCGCCGAAGAGAAATGGACCATGGACGCGGAAGATGCGCACGTAGGGCGGGATCGTCTTCCCCTGCAGCACGTGCACGTGTCCCTCCCGCACGTACTCGTCGGTGACCGCCGTCACCGTGGTCGTGTCGGCGACGCGCTTGATGTAGAGCAGCGCCGCGCACACCATGCCGACCCCGACGGCCACGGTCAAGTCCGCAAACACCGTGAGCCCGAACGTGACGATCCAGACGGCGATATCGGTCCGGCTCAGACGAAGCAACTCGGGAATCTCCGCCCAGTCGCCCATGTTGTAGGCGACGACCATGAGAATGGCCGCCAGCACCGCCAGCGGTACGTGGCGCGCGAGCGGCGCCGCCACGAGCAGGATGATCAGGAGCGTCAAGGCGTGCACGACGCCGGCGATCGGCGTCCTCGCGCCGGAGCGGATGTTCGTCGCGGTCCGCGCAATGGCGCCGGTCGCCGGCAGCCCGCCCACCAGCGGCGACGCCAGGTTGGCCAGGCCCTGCGCCACGAGCTCGACGTTCGAGTCATGCCGATCGCCGCTCATCCGATCGGCCACCATGGCCGACATGAGCGACTCGATCGCGCCGAGCATCGCGACCGTCATCGCCGGCACGATGAGCCCGCCAACGAGGTCGAGCCGAACGGTGGGGATCTGCAGTCTTGGCAGCCCCGGCGGAATGCCGCCAAATCGTGTGCCGATCGTTTCCACCGGCAGATTCAGCACCGCAACGGCGATGGTGGCGCCGACCAGCGCGAGGATCATCCCGGGCGCGCGCGTGGAGAAGCGATTGGCGACGATGATGACCGCGAGCGCCGCGACCGCGAGCGCCGTGGCCGTCGGCGACCAGGTATGAAGTTGCGCGGCCAGCACCTCCAGCCGCGGCAGAAAATCGCCGGGCACGCTCGCGACCTGAAGCCCGAAGAAATCGCGGATCTGCGTGCTGGCGATCAGCACCGCGATGCCGTTGGTGAAGCCCACGACGACAGGGCGGGGGATGAAGCGCACCGCCGATCCCATCCCGGTCACGCCGAGCACGATGAGCACCCCTCCGGCCATGAGCGTGCACAGGAAGAGGCCGTCCACGCCGTGGCGCGCCACGATGCCCGCGACGATCACGACAAACGCGCCGGTCGGCCCGCCGATCTGGACGCGCGAGCCGCCGAACATCGAGATGATCGATCCCGCGACGATCGCCGTGTAGATGCCGGCCTGGGGCGGCAGGCCCGAGGAGATGGCAAACGCCATCGCGAGCGGCAGGGCGACGAGGCCGACGGTGACGCCGGCGACGAGATCGGCGAGCGCGGTGCGGCGGTCGTACCCGCGAAGCGCCGTCAGCAGCTTGGGCCGGCCGGCCGCCCGGCGGCGCGCAGACATAAGAAGTCTATTATAGCAATATCGCTATATTCAGGATCTTGGCCCGGCCGGGGTGAGCTTGAACTTCTCGATCCGGTAGTGGATCTGGTCGCGATTGAGGCCCAGCAGCTTGGCGGCTCGCGTCTGATTCCACCCCGTGCGCTCCAGGGCCTGGATCACGAGGCTCTTCTCGGTCTCTTCCAGATCCAGGCCTTGAGGCGGCAGGCCGATGGCGTGGGTGGCCGTCCCTTCGGCCGTCGCGATCGGGAAGTCCGCGGGCTCGAGCGTGTCACCCGTCGAGAGCAGCATCGCGCGCTCGGTGGCATTGCGGAGCTCGCGCACATTGCCGGGCCAGCCGTACGCCGTGAGCAGCTTCATCGTCGCCGCCGACGCCCCACGGACACTCTTCTTGAATTCGCGGTTGAACAGGTCGACGTAGTAGCTGACGAGCGCCGGCAGGTCGTCGACATGCGCGCGGAGCGGCGGCAACGCCAAGGGCACGACGTTCAACCGATAGAACAAATCCTCGCGAAACCTGCCGCTCCGCACCTCATCCTCGAGATTCCGATTCGTCGCGGCGACGACGCGCACATCCACGTGGATGTCGATGGAGCCTCCGACCCGGCGGAACGTCTTTTCTTCGAGAAATCGCAGCAGCTTGGCCTGTAGATGCGGCGTCATCTCGCCGATTTCATCGAGGAAGACCGTGCCGCCATCGGCCTGCTCGAACAGGCCCTTCTTCTGCTGGCGCGCGTCGGTGAACGCCCCGCGCTCGTGTCCGAAGAGCTCGCTCTCGAGCAGCGTCTCGGGCAACGCCGAGCACGTGATGTTCACGAACGGCCGCGTCGCTCGCGCGCTCGAGTAGTGGAGGATCTTGGCCGTCAGGTCCTTACCGGTGCCGCTCTCGCCCGTCAGCAGCACCGTCGACGTCGGGCTCGTGGCGACGCGCTTCAGCAAGCTTTTGAACTCCCGAAGTGGCGCCGACTCTCCGACCATCCGCTCGAGGCTGTACGGCTCAGCCTGCGTGGCGCGCAGTTGCCGCACTTCGCGCCGCAGGCGCGTGGTCTCGAGCGCCTGCTCGACCATGGTCGTCAGGGCCTCGAGGTCGAAGGGCTTGTTCATGAAGTGGTAGGCCCCGAGTTTCATGGCCTCGACGGCCGTCTCCACGCTCGCATACGCCGTCAGGAGGATGACCAGCACGTCGGCATCGATCTGCCGAATCTGCTTCAACACCGTCAGGCCGTCGAGGTCTGGCAGGCGGTAGTCCAGAATGGCGAGATCGACGCCCCGGGCCGCCTGCTCCAGGGCGACCTTGCCATTCTCGGCTTCGAGCACCGTATAACCGGCCACGCTCAGTCGCTTCGCGATGGACCGGCGGATGAGCTGTTCGTCATCGACGACGAGAATCGTTTCGAGGGCCATATGGGGTCTCCGGCCATTCCGTTGCCAACCGGCCGGTTGGCCCTTAGAGTACTCAAGAATCGGGCCAGCCGACATGCCAGAACGAACCTTTCTTCCCTCGACCCACGAGCTGGAGCAGATTCGGTACGCGCTCGACCAGTCGGCGATTGTCGCGACGACCGACGTCCCCGGCCGCATCAAGTACGTCAACGAGAAGTTCTGCGAAATCTCGAAGTACTCCCGCGCCGAGCTGATGGGCCAGGACCACCGGATCCTGAACTCTGGCTATCATCCCAAGGACTTCATGCAGGGCCTCTGGCGCACGATCGCGCGCGGGCACATCTGGCGCGGCGAGCTTCGGAACCGGGCGAAGGACGGATCAATCTACTGGGTCGACACGACCATCATTCCGTTCCTCGACGAGCGCGGCAAGCCATGGCAGTACATGGCGATTCGCTACGACATCACCGAGCGCAAGCGCCAGGAGCAGCGGCTGCTCGAACAGGCGACGTTGACGACTTTGGGAGAAATGGCCGCGGTCGTCGCCCACGAAGTCCGCAATCCGCTGGCGGGGATCCGCAGCGGTCTTCAGCTGCTGGCGTCGCTCTTTCCCGAGGCCGCCGATGGCCGCGAGCTCATCGGGGAGATCGTCGCGCGTGTCGACTCGCTCAATTCGGTCCTGGACGATCTGCTGACGTTCGCGCGGGTGCGGGAGCTCAAGCGCGCCGAGATCGACTTGATGCACCTGCTGACCGATCTGAAAGCGTCCGCCAAGCTCGACCCCGCTATGCGCGATGTCACGATTGAACTCGTCGGTGAGCCCGCCACGATCGAGGCCGACGCCGATCAGCTCCGGTTGGTCATCACCAATCTGGTGATCAACGCCGCGCAGGCGATGAACTACGTCGGCCGGATCGAGCTCGGCGTCAGTGCCCTCGACCAGCACCGGTCGGTCGTGACCGTCAGCGATCACGGTCCGGGGATTCCCGGCGAGCTGCGCGAGCGCGTGTTCGAGCCGTTCTTCAGCACAAAGCACCGCGGCACGGGTCTGGGTCTTCCAACCGCGAAACGGATCGTGGAGGCGCATGGCGGGCAACTGACGCTGGCCGAGTCACCGTCCGGGGGCACGATCGCCCGGCTGACGCTGCCGCGACGCCTGCCGTCGTGAGACCGTCAGGACAACGCGGTGGACAGGGCCAGGGCGATGAGCGCGGCCGTCACGAGGCAGAGGCCGGCGGCCAGCCCGCACACCGCAATCGCGCGACCCGTGCTTGTATAGTCGAGCGCGTGCCGAATGGCGACGACCATCGCGGCGAACATCCACACCGTCGTCAGCGCGAAAATTGGCGCGGCGATCGACGGCAGGAGCGCCAGCACCTGTAGGAGTCCCGGCGCGGCGGAGAAGCCCGTCGTTCTGAGCAGCTCGCCCAAGGTCGTGTCGGTGGCCGGGGACGGGAGCACGCGAGACCCGATCTGGAACACCAGCGTCGCCCAGGCGACCCAGGTCGTCAGTGCAATCGCGGCGATGGTGAGCACCGTCCCCGCGGTCAGGTGGAACCACGCCGTCGCGCCGAGGCCGGTCGCCACGCTCGAGAGCAACACCGTCGCCGCCGCCTGCCATATCGCGGAGCGGTCGCCTTCGATGCCTTCATACGTCCCGGCATCGAGGGTGACGGCGCCGCTCAGTCGATAGACATACGCCCTCATCCCGACACCGAGGTCGCCGGGGCCGCTTCGTGCTGCGGTTGCCGCTGCGCATGCCGTATCGCGAGCACCGGACACTCCGCCGCGCGCACGATCTCCTGGGCCACGCTGCCCATGAACCAGTCCGCGAAGCCGCGGTGGCTGTGCGTGCCGATGACGATCAGAGCGATGGAGGCATCGCGTGCGTAGGCGAGAATCGCCAACGCTGGCCGTACCGACGTGAGCACGACGGCGTGCGCGCCGGTCGATCGCAGCTCCTGATCGAGAAGCCCGTCCAGCTTCTCGTGCGCTCTCGTCTCGATCGTCGACTGCATTTCTCCGAGCTCCGCGGGAGAGACGTGCGGCCTGCGATGCGCCAGATCGTCGACGACGTGCACGAGGTGCACGGTCGCGGAGAACGCTCTCGCGAGGTCACGCGCGTCCTCCAGCACCATAGCCGAGAGATCGGTCAAGTCAACGGCGACAAGGACGTCTTTGAGTCCGCGTGGCCATTGGAACTGTGGTTGAGGCGGCGACTGAGTTTCCCGTTCCAACACACGATGATCAGGAGCACATTGCGTGCCAGCCTGAATCCCGTCTTCGAGCGTCGGATACGTTGGCGGGGCAGGTCGGGCGCCTTCGGCGAGAGGAGAACTCCGCAGGCCACGCGATATTTCACCGCAGCACATAGCGGCCTACGAGACGCGCGTACGGACCGGGGCCACTCTCACGCGTGCATCGACAATCGCACAGCCCCGGCCGCGGGGTAGGGCCATCACCGGATTGAAATCGATCTCGCGCACTTCCGGCAGGTCCTGAGCGAGCTGCGAGAGCCGGAGCAGGATCTCCGAGAGCGCGGCGAGATCAGCGACTGGCCGTCCACGGTACCCGTTCAGTCGCGGTGACGCGCGGCTGGCGCGGATGAGGTCGTCAGCGTCTCGATCAGAGACGGGGACGACTCGGAAGTGCACGTCGCGCTCGAGCTCGACGTCGGTGCCGCCGAGACCGAATCCGACAACCGGGCCGAACAACGGATCGTGAGCGAGGCCCACCATGGTCTCGACGCCGTCCCCGACCATCGGCTGAATCAGCACGCCTTCCGGATGGATGTCATGCGCCGCGGCATTGGCCAGCAGGCGTGAAACGGCGTCGCGCACTTCCGCGGCCGTACGCAGCGACGTGATCACGCCGCCGATGTCACTCTTGTGAATCAGATTGCGCGCGCTGAGCTTGGCGACGACCGGGTAGCCGATCGCCGCCGCCACGGCTGCGGCCTCGTTGGGATCGCGCGTCAGCACGCCGAGGACCAGCGGCAGGCGATAGGCGGTGAGGAGCCGTTCCATCTCCTCGGCCGTGAGCCAGGTCTCGCCGCGGGCCGAGACGACGCCAGCGCACAACTGTCTCGCATCGTCGACCAATGCATCATCGAACCGCGGCACACGTCCTGGCGCCGCGCGGCGCCATTCCGCGTAGGTTGCGACCTTCGAGAGCGCGCGCACGGCATTCTCCGGAAACGCATAGGACGGGACGCGCTCTCCGTTGACCTCGAGAGGCACCGGGCGCGCCCGCTCCGTCGTCAGGCAGGCCATGACGGGCTTGTGACAGCCGTCGGCGCGGGCGGCACGAACTCCGGCACGAACGCCCTCGATGACGGCGCTCGACTGCGCCGGATCAATCGCGGTGTAAATCACGATGAGCGTGTCGATCTCGTCGGCGGCCAGGACGGTCGCCACCGCGCGGCAATAGTCCCCCGGGCTCGCCGACGCGACCATGTCCACCGGATTGCCGAGGCTGGCCGAGCTCGACAGGAACGCGGCCAGACGATCCCGCGTCGCCGCCGAGAACTCGCCAACCGACAAGCCCGATCGCCCACAGGCGTCCACGGCCAGGATGCCCGGCCCGCCGGCGTTCGTGACGATCCCGACATGCCGGCCGCCTGGCAATGGCTGAGCGGCCAGACAGGACGCGATGTCGAACATCTCGTCGATCGTGTCGGCCCGAATCACGCCGGTCGATTCGAACAACGCATCGACCACGAGGTCGGCGGCGGCCAGAGCAGCGGTGTGGCTGCTCGCCGCTCGCACCCCGGCTCGTGTGCGGCCGGCTTTGACCGCGACGATCGGCTTGCTGCGACCGATCCGACGCGCCAACTCGCCAAACTTGCGCGGGTTACCAAATGACTCGAGGTAGAGCAGGATTACGGACGTGTCGGCGTCCGACTCCCAGTACTCGAGCAGGTCGTTGCTCGAGATGTCGGCCTTGTTGCCGACGCTCACGAAACTCGAAAAGCCGATGCCACGATCGGCCGCGAGTTCGAGGATCGTCAGGCCGAGCGCGCCGCTCTGCGACGAGAGCGCCACGGAACCGCGCGAAGGAAACACCGGAGAAAACGACGCGTTGAGTCCGAGCGCCGTGTTGATGAGGCCCATGCAATTGGGACCGACGACGCGGATGCCCGCGGCCCGCGCGCGGGCCACGATCTGATCCTGCAGCGCTCGCCCGGCCGCGCCCGTCTCGGCAAATCCGGCCGAGATGACGACGAGTGCGTGAACGCCCGCGGTGATGCAGTCCTCGACGACCGGCAGCACGGCGTCGCGAGGCACGGCAATGACGCCCAGATCGACGCCTGGCGGCAAGTCGCGAACGGTCCGATAGCAGCGGCGTCCGGCAATCTGATCGGCATGGGCGTTGACCGGGTAGATCGGCCCGCGAAAGCCGGCAGCGACGAGGGCGTCGAGCACGCGCCGCCCGAGGCTCGACGACTCGCGCGAGGCGCCGATCACCGCGACCGCCTTCGGTTCGAAGAGCGTTCGCACGGAGGACGTCGGCGCCTCGCCCGCGCGAAGGAGCGCGCGCACTCAGACCCCCGCCGTCGCGGGTTCGCTCGAGGCGTGTGCCACGACGAACTCCCGTTCGGGATGCCGCACGGTCAGGACCGGGCAGGGAGCCGTTCGCACCACCCGTTCGGCGACACTCCCCATGACCAGATGCGCGAGGCCCCGGCGTCCGTGGGTGCCGACGACGATGAGATCGATCGATTCGGCGATGGCGTACTCCACGATCGCGCGCGCCGGCATCTCCCCAGTCGAGAGCAGGACCTTCGCGCCGAGGAGCCGGCGATCGCTCTCTGAGATGAGCCCGTTGAGCTGTTGGTGCGCCGAGTCCTCCAGCTCTTTGTAGAGATTGGGCAGGGCGGTGGAGTAACCGCCGATCCCCATGACATCGGCGGCGCCGGCGAATTCCACGACGTGCAGCACGTGCAGCCGCGCGCCGAAGGTTCCCGCCAGGGCGCGCGCGTAGGTGAGCGCCGCGTCCGAGCACTCACTGAAGTCGGTGGCGACGAGCAGATTCTTGATGGCGAGCATTACGTCCTCCGCCCGGTCCTTTGCAAGCGCCGTGCCCTTCTTAGCAATTGACGGGCAAGCCATTTGCAGTAATGCTCATGCAACCCGATCGGAGGGTCCCGCCGTGCATGTGCGACATTGGAACAAGTTCAATCCGACGACATGGCTGATCTTCAGCATTTGCCTTTGGTTGGGGACGCTCGTCGTCGTTCGCGTGAATGCGGAGGTGCCGCGGCTGGTCGCGGGACCCCCCACGAAAAATCCCGCAGCCGGCCAGCAAAACCCCGCACCTCGGAAGGCCGCAGCAGTCACGCAGAACCCCGCCCAACCAGTGCCTGGTGGGGCAATCCTGGTCGGTGATGACAAGTGCACCACCTGTCATGCGGACAAGGGCGAGGGTCTGACCCAGACGCCCCATGGCCGGAAGGCGGATTTGCGGACCCCGGCAGCCAAGCAGGGGTGCGAGACCTGCCACGGACCCGGGAGCAAGCACGTGGACGACCCGGTCAACGTCAAGATGCCGGTGAACTTCAAGACCGCGAGCCACGCCGACATCAACGCGACATGCACGACCTGTCACAACAAGGGCGAGCACGCCCTCTGGGACGGCAGCCAGCACGAGCAGCGCGGCCTGGCCTGCACGACCTGTCACAGCGTCCACGACTTCAAGTCGGAGAAGGGGCAGCTCAAGGAGAAGACACAGCCTGACCTGTGCGCGAGCTGCCATCGCGACAAGATTGCGAAGCTCGACCGGTCGGGTCACATGCCGATTCGCGAAGGCAAGATGACCTGCACGTCCTGTCATAACGTGCACGGAGCGACGAACGTCCGGCTGCTGCGAAAGGGCGACTCGGTCTCCGAGCTCTGCACCTCCTGCCATGCGGACAAGCGCGGCCCGTATCTTTGGGAGCACGCGCCGGCGCGCGACGGCTGTATCACCTGTCACGACCCGCATGGCTCGTCGAACGACCGCATGCTGGTCACGAAACTCCCGTTCCTCTGTCAACGCTGCCACGTCGGGTCACGGCACCCGAGCACGATGTACGACGCGAAGGTCGTCGTCGCGCCCTGCGATCCGGTGACGCAGACCGGCTGCTCGAGTCCGAGCAACCGCGTCTTCGCGCGGTCCTGTGTGACCTGCCACTCGCAGATTCACGGGTCGAATCACCCTGCGGGCCAATTCTTCTTGCGATGACGGAGGACATCATGCGCATATCCAAGTCTCTTGTGATTTTTGCGCTGGCGCTGGTCCTCCCGGCCATCGCTCGCGCGCAGCAACCGACGCCGCCTCAGGAAGCGACCGGACCGATGGCGACGCGATTCACGGCGGACTTCGGCGTCCGCGGCACCACGACGACCGGAGACGCCTCGCGGTACGAGCGCTTCCGCGACATGAGCGACGGCGTGTTCCTGGAAACCCTGAGGTTTCATCGCGAGCAGAACGGTTGGGTCGTCGACGCGAACGGCAACCACGTGGGCCGAACGGACCAGCGGCTCTGGGGTACGTTCGTCAAGCCCGGCAAATTCAAGGGCACAGCGACGTGGGATGAGATCCCGCTGCTGATGAGCCGGACGACGCAGACCATCTACACGAACGAAACCGAGGGCGTGCTGCTGATTCCCAACAACACGCAGACGTTCCTGCAGAACGGCACGGGCTCAGCCTGCGCGCCGGCGTATGCCACATGCATTGCGCAAGTCGCCGATCAGAACGCGGTGACGTTCGATTTGAAGTCGCACCGGCACATCGCGGACTTCACGGCGCAGTACCTTGCCAGTCCGGATCTCACCATCTACGGCGACTTCCGGCACACCACGCGCCAGGGCAATCTGCCGTACGGTGGGACGTTCGGCTTCAGCAACGCCATCGAGCTGCCCGCACCGATCGACAACCGGCTCGAGGATGTGAACGCGAATGCCGAGTACGCGCACGGCGACTTGATGGTCCGCGGCGGGTACACCGGGTCGTTCTTCCACAACAACATCACCGAGTATGTGTGGGACAACCCGTATCGCGCGACCGATCAGTCGCCCGCGACGGGCACTCAGCCGAATGTTTCGTCCAATCCGTTCCAGGGCCGGATGCCGACGTCGCCGAGCAGCAACTACTTCGGGTTGAACGCTACGGCCTCCTACAAACTGCCGGAGCACTCGCGCGTGACGGCCTACGTATCGCGCGGCTGGCTCAAAGACGCGGCCAACACGGCGATCATGCCGATGACGATTAACACCGTGCTGCTGGCGCAGCCGGGGATTGCCAACCAGCCATTGGAGCGCTCCACGGTCGATGGTGAAGGGGATACCAAGACCTTCAATCTGACGTTCACGTCCAAGCCAAAGCAGATGTTGGACATCAACGCCCGGTATCGGTATTACACCTACGACAACCTGACGCCGGTGTTCGACTACGCCTCGCGCGTGGCGTACGACACGTCGATTCAGACGGGTCCGAACGAGACGGAGCCGTTCGGCCTGACGCGCAAGACCTTTGACATCGACGCGCGCGGACTGACGAAGAGCGGCATCTCGGCTGGGATTGGCTACACGCACAACGCTGAGGCTCGGACGTTCCGGGTCTTCGAGTCATCCTCGGAGAACACGATCCGATTCGTCGGCGACATGATCTCGACGAAATACGCGAGTGTTCGCGCGAAGTACGAGCACTCGACACGGACGGGGACGATCGACGACGAGATCCTGCGCGATCAATCAGGGTGTCCTGCGGCACCCGCATCCTGCAGCGATGCCAACGCGACGGCCGAACACGTCGGCATCCGACGGTTCGACATCGCGGATCGTAACCGCGATCGGTTCACCTTCGTGGGGTCGACGACGCCCACGGGCAACTTGCTGCTGACCGGCTCGTACGCGATCGGCAACGACGATTACCCGAACTCCGATTTCGGCCTGCAGAGCTACAAGCATCACATCGTTTCGATTGGCGCCGATCAGCAGCCGAACGATCAGCTGATGTACGGTGTGTCGTACTCCTACGAGCACTATCACGGCTTGGCCCAGTCGCGTCAGAACGGCGCGGGGCTTCCCAACGCCGATTTCTCCAATCCCGCGTTCGACTGGTCGACCGACTCGCTTGACCAGATTCACTCGTTCATCGCGAATCTGGGGTACACGAAAGGGAAGTACGGCGTGAGGTTCTACTACGACTTCAACAAGTCGACCTCGACCTACACCTACGTGGATATCGGAAGCAAACAGCCGGTGCCGGCGCAGCTCGCCCCCGTGAAGAGCTCGTTGAATGACATCACGTTCGATCTGACGCGGGAATTGAACGCGCACCTCGGCGTCGGGTTCTCGTACTGGTTTGAGAAGTACACGATCGACGATTTCGCGCTCGATCCGCAGGCGATTCCGCGGTTGGATCTGAACGGCTCGCTGCTGCTCGGCTACGCGTACCAGCCCTACACGGCGCAGACATTCTGGGGACGGATTTTCTACAAGTGGTAGGTCGCCGGCCGCATTTCTCGATGCAGAGGCGGTGGAGGCTTTGATGGCACGAGGTCGTTGGTTCTCCGCGGTGCCGGTTTTGACTGTGGTCCTGCTGATGTGGACCGTTCCCATGCGCGTGGCCGCACAAGCTGACGTGGCCAAGGGCAAGACGCTCTACGACACGAGCCCAAACAAATGCCCAACGTGTCACAAGATCGCGGGGAAGGGCGGGAAGCTGGCGCCCGACCTGTCCAACGTCGGCAACAGGCGAGATGAGGCCTGGCTGGTGAAGTACCTGCCGAATCCGAGGTCGATCAATCCGAAGAACGTCATGCCGCCCGTGAAACTCGGCGATGCCGACATGAAGGCGCTCATCGCGTACCTGTTGAGTCTGAAATCCGGCTCGTAGCGACATGACCCCGGCCACGGGCGGGAACTCCGCAGCGGCGAGCGACGACCGTCGCGGCCGTCGCTCGTTTCTGAACTGGGTGCTCGGCACGTGGGCAGGCGGTGTGCTGGCCGCGATCGGCTTCCCGATCGTCCGGTACCTCCAGCCACCCGACGTCGCGGAGCCCGCCACGGAAACCGCCAGCGGCGGGCCCGCGGCCACGCTCGCGCCCAACAGCTTCCGCATCGTGCCCTTCGGCGCCGCGCCGGCCATCGTCGTCCGGCTCGCGACGGGGGAGCTGCGGGCGTTCTCCGCGGTCTGCACGCACCTGAGCTGCACGGTGCAGTACCGCAGCGACCTGTCACAGATCTGGTGCGCCTGCCATAACGGCCACTATGACTTGAACGGCCGCAACGTCTCCGGCCCGCCGCCGCGACCCCTCGACCCCTACGACGTCAGCGTGCGCAACGATCAGATCGTGCTTACCCGGAGGGGATGATGGCCTCGCTGCGCACGTGGCTGGCCGAGCGGGCACCGATTGCGGAGATCGTCGAGTTCCTGCAGCACAAACGCGTGCCGCAGCACCGCTACTCGATTTTCTACTACGCGGGCGGCGCCGCGCTGTTCTTCTTCATCGTCCAGGTCGTCACGGGCGCGCTGCTGCTCATGTACTACCGGCCGAGCGCCGGCGAGGCGTTCGAGAGCGTGCAGTTCATCATGGCGCGCGTGCCGTTCGGCTGGCTCGTGCGGTCGATTCATTCGTGGTCGGCCAATCTCATGGTCGGCGTCGTGTTCGTCCACCTGTTCAGCGTCGTGTTCCTCAAGGCGTACCGGCGCCCGCGCGAGCTGACCTGGATGAGCGGCATGGGACTGCTCGGCCTCGTCCTCGCGTTTGGCTTCACGGGATATCTCTTGCCGTGGAACCAGCTCGCGTTTTTTGCGACGCGCGTCGGCACGGAAATCCCCGCGTCCATTCCGTGGATTGGCCAGCCGCTCGTGCGCCTGCTGCGTGGCGGGCCGGACGTGACCGGCGGCACGTTGACGCGATTCTTCGGCGTGCACGTCGCGATCCTGCCCGGCATCGTGACGATGCTGCTGGCCGTGCACGTGCTGCTCGTCCAGCGCCACGGCATGAGCACGCCGCCGTCGATCGAAGAGGAAGTCAAGGCGTCGGGGCGGCCCGCGAAGGGCCTGCCGTTCCTGCCGCACTACGTGCTACACGACCTCTTCGGCTGGACGCTCGCGCTGGGTCTGGTGGCGGCGCTATCCGCGTTCTTCCCCTGGGAGCTCGGCACGAAGGCGGACGTGTTCGCGCCCGCGCCCGCCGGCATTCGTCCGGAGTGGTACTTCTTGTGGATGTTCCAGACGCTGAAGCTCGTCCCGGCGAAGCTATTTGGCCTCGAGGGTGAATTCGTCGCCGTCGTGGCGTTCACGCTGGGCGGGCTGGCCATGTTCTTCCTGCCCGTGATCGATCGCAACACGTCAACGTCCCGCCGCGTCGTGGCGTGGATGGCCGCGGCGCTGCTGCTCTTCATGCTGGCGATGACGGTCATGGTGCTGCGGGGAGGCGGACAATGACGATACGACGCTACCTGGCTGTCCTCGCCGGCTCGATGTTCGTGTCGGCGGCGGCCGTGTCCGCCCAGTCGCCGAACCCCGTGGTGTCGGTCGATCAGGCCCGCGCCTTGTTCCAGAACGACGTGCATCAAGCGGCGGGCCTGACGTGCACGGCGTGCCATGACCAGACGCACGGCGATCATTACGTGGCGCCCGCACGCGCGAGCATCCCGAAGCTCTGCGGTGGCTGTCATACGAACGCGAGTTACATCAAGCAGTTCAACCCGCAGCTGCGGGTGGACCAGTACCCGCGCTATCTGACCAGCACGCACGGCAAGCAGATCGCCAAAGGCGAACTGCGCGTCGCGGTTTGCAGCGATTGTCACGGCGCGCACGGCATCTATCCAGTGAAAGACCCGCGCGCGCCCGTGTATCCCACCAACGTCGCGAAGACCTGCGCGAAATGTCACGCGGACGCGGCGCGGATGACGCCCTTCAACAAACCAGCGACACCGCCCGACGAGTGGAGCCAGAGCGTCCACGCCAAGGCGCTGCTCGAACGCAATGACACGTCCGCGCCGACCTGCAGCACGTGCCACGGCAGCCACGGCGCCGCGCCGCCTGAAGTCGAGAGCGTCGCGCTCGTCTGCGCGCAGTGTCACATCCGCGAGGCTGATCTCTTCCGCAAGAGCCCGAAAAAGAAGCTCTTCGATTCACTGAACATGCCCGAGTGTGTCACCTGCCACAGCAACCACCACATCGTCGAACCGCAGGACTCGTGGCTGGGATTCGAGGGCGACACCGGCTGCGCCAAGTGCCATGACGAGTCGATCGGCGGCGCAGACGTGATCAAGGGCGACCGCAAGGCGCTCGACGATTTGAGCGCGGCGATCACGACGGCCACCGACCGGCTCGCGCGCGCCGAACGGGCGGGGATGATCATTGACGACGGGCGAGCTGCGCTCCGGGAGGCGAGCGACCAGCGCGTGCTGGCGCGCGTGTCTATGCACGCGTTCGCGGCGCAGCCGCTGGCGGACGGCGCGGCGAAGGGCCTGAAGTCTGCGCAGCAAGCGCAGGCCGCGGCCGACGCCGCGCTCGCCGAGGTGCAATACCGCCGCAAGGGCCTGGCGGTGGCCACGATCTTCATCATCGGCTTTCTGGTGACGCTGGGACTCAAGATCCGGCGGTTGAACAGCTCTTCTGAGGATTGACTTGCGTAGCGCGTGGTTGATTGGTATCAATACTTGCCGTGCGCTCCGCATCACCGCTGGGTCGACGGCCTGCTCGCGGGTAATACGACAAGGAGAGACGTATGCGAAACGTATTTGTCACGCTCGTTGGCCTGACCATCGCGACCTCGGTCGTCGCGGCGCAGGCGCCCGATGCCGCGAAGGTGGCTGCCGGCCAGAAGATCTATGAGGCGCAGAAATGCAACACTTGCCACATGATCCAGGGCAAGGGCGGCAAGCTGGCGAGTTCGCTTGACGGCGTCGGGGGCAAGCTCTCGCAGGCCGACATCAAGAAGTGGCTGACCGATTCGGCCGCCATGGAGAAGAACCTCAAAGAGAAGCCGAAGATGCCGATGTCCACGTTCATGAAGTCCCACAAACTCTCGGACGCTGACGTCGACGCGCTCACGGCCTACATGATGAGTTTGAAGTAAGCCGTGATGCCCGGCCCACGCGACATGGTCGCCACCGATCCGCGGCTCTCGCGCAATCCGACGTCGATCGCAGGAGCGGCGCTCGCCACTCTCGGGGCGCTCTCGTTCATCGTCTATGTCGCGCTGGAATCCTTCGGGTTGTGGGCGAGCCCGTACGCCGGCATCGTTGGCTATCTCTTCATCCCGGCGATCTTTGTTCTTGGCCTGGCGCTCATCCCGTTCGGCATGTGGCGGGAGGGGCGCCGCCGGCGGCTTGGCCGTCCGGCCTGGAACTGGCCGGCCATCGACCTCGGCCATCGAAGCACCCGGTGGATCGTCGCGGCGGTTCTGACGCTGACGCTCGTCAATCTCGGGATCGTCGCGCTGGCGAGCGTCGGAGTCGTGCACTATACGGAGTCGGATCAATTCTGCGGCGCGGTCTGTCACACGCCGATGACGCCTGAATTCACGGCGCACGCGTTTTCGCCACACTCGAAAGTCGACTGCGTGAGCTGTCATGTCAGCCCGGGCGCGTCCGGGCTGATTTCGGCGAAGCTCAACGGCACTCGTCAGCTCTATTTGCTCGCTACCAACAGCTATAGTCGACCGATCCCTGAGCCAGTCGGCCGAATTCCGGGTGCGGCGGACACGTGCGTGCACTGTCACACGCCCGGCCATCCGGATCGAGATCGCGCCAAGACGGTGCTGACCTATGCCGACGACGAGAAGAGCACCGAAAGCTCGTCGACGGTCGTCATGCACCTCAGCGCGATTCATTGGCACGCGCGCCCGGACGTTTCAGTGGAGTACGTCGCGAGCGACGACAAGCGGCAGACGATTCCGTACGTCCGCACCACCGACGCGCAGGGGAAGGTCACCGAGTACCTAGCTGAAGGCGTCACCGGGAAACCGGCAGGGACGCTCCATCGCATGGATTGCCTCGACTGTCACAACCGTCCGGCGCACACGTTCTCCACCTCCGCCGATCATGCCGTGGACGAGAAGCTCGCCGACGGCACGCTCAATCGCGACATTCCGTTCCTGAAGAAGGAGCTGGTGACGGCGCTCACGGCGCAGTACCCGAGTCATGCGGCCGCCGACGCGGGCATCGCGTCACATCTGCGCAACGCGTTTCGATCGGCCGATCCGAAGCTCGGACCTGAAATCGATCGCGCCGTGGCCAGCGCCCAGCAGCTCTATCGCCGCAGCGTGTTTCCCGACATGAAGGTGACCTGGGGCACGTATGCGAGCAACCTCGGTCATACCGAGGTGCCCGGCTGCTTCCGGTGCCACGACGACTCGCACAAATCAGGCGCGGGCGCGACGATCAAGCAGGACTGCGAAGCGTGCCACAAGATGCAGTAGGGCCTCGATGGCCGTGGGCCGTCAGAACGGCTTGAACCCTGGCGAGCCGAACCGCTGGTGCAGGTACAGCGTCATCAGCGGATACACGTAGGCCAGCGCCACAAGCAGGATCGCGACGACCGTCCACAGACCGAAGCGATCCCACACGCCGGCGGCCGCCGGTTTGAGCGGCACGGCGAACTCCATCGCCGCCGCCGGCACGGACTTGCGGCTGATCCACGTTGCCAGGACGACGACAACAAACGAGAGTGCGCTCAAGAAGAGGATGGTGCCGCCGACCGCGGCGACGACGGTGAGCGTGTGCCACTGGGCACCGTACTCGCCGTTGAGCGCGGCGCTGTAGACGCGGCGCGGCAGGCCGCGGAGGCCGGCGATGTGATAACTCGTGCTGAAGAGCGACATCCCCAGCATCCAAAGCCACGGCTGCACGCGTGCGAGGCCCATCAGCCGCAGATCGCGGCCGAGCAGCCGGGGCAGCAGGTAGTACGTCGCGCCCATGAACGTGAGGGCGACGGTTGTGCCGAGCGTGACGTGGAAGTGCCCTTGAATCCACGCCGTGTTGTGCACCATCGCGTTCATTGCGTACGCGGCGTTGATCGCGCCGCCGAACCCGCCGAACGTGAAGCCGAGCATGGCGAGGGCGACCGACGCGAAGAATGGATCCTTCCATGGCAGCCGGCCGATCCAGTTGAAGAGGCCCGTGGCGCCCTTCATCCGTCCCGCGACTTCGAGTGAGGCGATCACCGTGAACGCGGTCACGAAGCTGGGATAGAGAATCGCGTAGGTCGTGAGCGTGTGCGCGAACTTCCAGCCGGCGCTGATGCCCGGATCCTCGAATTGATGGTGGAACCCGACCGGCGTCGAGAGCAGCACGAACAGGATGAACACCATCCGCGCCAGGCGGTCGCTGAACAACCGGCCGCCCGCCACGCTCGGCAACACCGTGTACCAGAGCACGTAGGCCGGCAGCAGCCAGAAGTACACGAGCGGATGCCCGAACCACCAGAAGAACGACCGCGCGAGCAGCGGATCGATCTTCTGGACCCAGCCAAGCGACCACGGGATGAGCATGCCGAGCACTTCGATCGCGAGGCCGGTCGTGGCCAGATACCAAATCACGATCGTCGCGAGCATGCCGTGAATCGCGAGCGGCGCCGGCACGCCGGGATGCTCGCGCCGCCACGACCGATAGCTCGCGATGACGACGGCGCCCCAGATCCACGACGCGATCACGAGCAGCGTCGCGCCGATGTAAAACAGCGGATGCGCCTGAAGCGGCGGATAGAACGTGTAGAGCACGGTGCTCTGACCGAGCACAATCGTGACCGCAGCGGCGACCGATCCGGCCGCACCGAGCCAGAACGCGAACCATGCGGCCCGTCGGCCCACGATGCGCCCGAGATTCTCCTCGGCGAACACGTAGCCCAGGCCCATGATGAAGAACGTCGTGAACACCAGCGCCATGAGCACGCCGTGCGCCGTGACCGATTCGTAGTAGAGCGGCTCGGTCCGTTGGGGGAAGTCGACGTCGGCGACCGACATGGCCTGCAGCACGCCCATGCACGAGGCCACGGCGAACGCCGCAATGGCGACGCCAATGTGGGTCAATGCGAGCGTGTGACGGTTCTTCATCGTTGCCTCACTTGACCGTGAGCGTGCCGACCATCATGTGATGGCCGATACCGCAGTACTCGTTGCACGCGATGTGATACGTGCCCGGTGTCTCGAACGTGACCGTGAACTGGCTGACATAGCCGGGGACGACCATCGTGTTGGCGTTCGTTCCGATGATCTCGAAGCCGTGGATCACGTCGCGGCTCGTTACGCGGAAGGTGATCGGCTTGCCCGCGGGAATCTCGATGGGATCTGGCGTGAACGAGAACATTGCCCCCACGACCGACACGACCGCGCTGCCGTCGTTCTGAATCGTCACCTTCGGGTTACCAAACTCGGGGTTGGCATCGATCGCCTCGGGATCGATGGTCTCGAGGTGGCTGGGCGGCTGGATCGCCTCGACCCCGGTCGTCACCGCGATCGTCGCGACGAAGATGACAATCAGTGCGCTGGCGAGCCACATCCAGATGCGTTCGTAGAGATCCACGTTCATGGCGAGGGCTCCGCGTTAGGAGTGAGGCGCGCCGCGTTTGAGGAACTCGAATACGTACATCGCGAACCATCCAAGCCCGAAGAGCAGGCCGAAGATGAGGACGATCGCGAGCGTGCCGCGCGGATGACCGAAGTCAGGCGTATCGTTCGTTGACGTTGACGATGGGCGGGTCGGGTCCGTCACTCGACACCTCCAAGGCGACCACTGGTGCAGTAGGACGATAGCAGCGAATGAGGAACGATGCACGGGTCAACTTGGGCCCATCGGCAGCCGCGGTGTAATGGTTCGTCGTACTTCGAGGTGGAGCGCTCAACGCGGACGCCGTGCTCGCATCCGGTGGCGGAACATCGGTTGCGCGGCGACGCGCACGAGCCGTCGCCATGCCTCATAGGCGTAGTAGCCAAACGCGCGATCCGCCAGCAGCGCGGCGTCGTCAGGGTTCACGACAAGGGAGACCTCGATGTTCGGCGCTGCGCCGATCGGCAGCCAGTGCCGACGGCACGCCTCATAGAGGTAGCGCATCACGCGGCGCATGTCGTCGTACTCTGGCGCCGGCCATCCCTCCATGTCCGAATCGATCGTCGGCCGGAAGATACAGACGGTAGGGAAGGCGCCAAGCGACGTGATGAAGTCGATGGCCTCGAGCGTGCGTTCGATTGGCTCGATGCCCGCGATGATCTCGCCGGAGACCGCGCCAGGCGGCATCCGCTTGGCGCAATACGCCATGGCGTCGAAGAACAGGCCTTGGCTCATCATCCGCGCCTTGCCGGGGCAGATGCGCGCGAACCACTCCGGATCCATCAGCTCGACGCAAAACGACAGGTGATCAGCGCCGGCCCGGATCAAGCGGTCATACCCGCTGAAGTCGCGCTCCGGCGCCAACTGCACGCCAACGAGCATACCGACCTGTTCCTTGATCGCCTGGACGTACGGCTCAGTGAACCGCAGGCCTTTTGACCCTTGAAAGCCGCCGTTGAGGTGCACGAACGTCGCACCGGATTCCTCGCGTGCGGCGCGGCACGTCTCGACGACGTCCTCGATCGCTTTGTCCGAGACTTCGGCCTGGCCGACGTTCTGGCCGGTGGTACAGAAGCGACAGTTGAGCGCCGGGTCGTAGTTCCAGAACGCGCAGACCGGATTCACGTAGATCCCGAGGTATGTGCCCTGAAGCACGCCAATCCGGTTCATCGGCACGCCGCGCGACGTCGAGCGGCCGTACCAGGCCGGCTCCAGTGGCAGGCGGACTGGATACGTGACGTCAGAGCGCGTGTCGACGAGCGCGTAGCCGCCGTGTGGACCGCCGATGAGTGTGTACGGTGAATATCGGGCGAACGACTCGACGACCGGGACGTTCACCCAAATTTCGTCCTTGATCGGCGAGCCGGTGGGCAGGACGACTTCCAGTCCGGAACCGAGTCCCGCTCGAGTGCGCGAGACACCGCGTGCCCCAGCCAGCGACACGTGTTCCGGCACGCGCATGCCCTGACAGAACAGATCGATTTCGAGCTCGCACGCATTCAGTGCCATCATGCCTCGTCATTCCCGTGTGCAACGGTCGTGCCTGCATATATCCGGGCCTGGCGTGCGAGTCGTCGATCTCGACCGCGGAAACTTCCCGATCTACCAGGGGTTTTCCGGCTGGGGCCGCGGGTGCCCGCCAATTGTGTGCGGGAAAACAGAACATTTGCCCGGAAGTTCCGCGGCATCAGACTTGCCTCTCCGATCAGTGTTGGCCGGGGATGGCCAGCAAGGTCGAAGGGATTCGATATGTCATCGATGAAAGCCGTCGTATTCAAGGGCAAGGACCGCATCGGCGTCGAAGAGGTGCAAAAGCCCGTTCCGGGCGCCGGAGAGGCGGTCATCCGGATTACGGCGACGACCATCTGTGGCACGGACGTGCATATCGTCCGCGGCGAATATCCCGTGCGGCCCGGGCTCATCCTCGGCCACGAGCCCGTCGGCGTGATTGATGCGCTCGGGCCCGGGCTCGACAGTGAATATCGTGTCGGGCAGCGGGTCATCGTGGGCGCCATCACGCCGTGCGGGCAGTGCTTCTACTGCCTGAACGGCACGCATTCGCAGTGCGGCGGCGCGCTCGGCGGCTGGCGCTTTGGCAACACCATCAACGGCGCCTGGGCGGAGTACCTGCTCGTGCCGGATGCGCGCGCCAACCTCGCACCGATTCCCGCGTCCCTCTCGGACGAGGAAGTGCTGCTGTGTCCGGACATCTTTTCCACCGGGCTCAGCGGCGCCGAGAGCGGCCAGATCCGCGTCGGCGATTCGGTCGCGGTCTTTGCTCAAGGGCCGATCGGGTTGTGCGCGACGCTCGGCGCCAAGCTGAAGGGCGCGTCGCTCATCATCGGCGTCGACCCGATGGAGGCGCGCCTCACGACCGCGCGGAAGTTCGGCGCGAACGTCCTGCTCAATCCCAACCAGACGGACGTCGTCGCAGCTATCAAGAAGCTCACCGATGGACGCGGCGTCGACGTCGCGATCGAGGCGCTCGGCCGGCAGGAGACGTTTGAGAGCGCGTTGCGATCGATTCGGCCCGGCGGCACGCTGTCGAGTCTGGGCGTGTACTCCGGCAAGCTCGTCGCGCCGTACGAGGCGATCTACGCCGGGCTGGCCGATCAGAAGGTCGTTACGACGTTGTGTCCAGGCGGCAAGGAGCGCATGCGGCGGCTCATGGCGATGGTCGAACACCGGCGCGTCGATCTCATGCCGCTCGTCACGCACCGGTTCGCGCTCGACGATATCGAAGAGGCGTTCGACGTGTTCAGCCACCAGCGCGAGGGCGTGCTGAAGGTCGCGCTCTATCCGAATCGCGAGGCCGCGCGCCGGACGACGCTCGTGGCCGCCACCGGAATAGACCGCGAATGCTGACTGCCACGGCGGAGGGAAGGGCGCCCTGGTTCCGCCACGATGCACTGATCGCACAACTGGCGCTGCTTTCGATGCTTCTGGCCGGCATTCTTCGCCTGATTCCCGGCGTGGGCACGGAGGCGACCTGGCCGCTCATCGCGGCGATCGTCCTCGGCGGCCTCCCACTGGTGGTCGGGCTCGTCAAGCAGGCTTTGGCGCGGCAGTTCGGATCGGACCTGCTCGCGGGGCTCTCCATTCTCACTGCCGTCGTCCTCGGTGAGTACTTCATCGCCGTCGTCATCGTGCTGATGCTGTCCGGCGGTCAGGCGCTCGAGCAGTATGCGACGCGCCGGGCGTCCACCGCGCTCGACGCGCTCGCTCGACGCCATCCCAGTCACGCCCATCGCCGGCAGCAGAACGGCTGGGATGATGTGCCACTCGAGGATGTGGCCGTGGGCGACATTCTCATCGTGTTGCCACACGAAGTGTGTCCGGTCGACGGCGTCGTCGTGGACGGCAGGTCGACCATGGACGAGTCGTACTTGAGCGGCGAGCCTTTTGTCATTCGCAAGACGGTCGGGGCAACGGTCGTCTCCGGTGCGATCAATCAGGACGGACTGCTGACGATCGCGGCCGCGCGGCTCGCCGTGGACTCGCGGTACGCTCGCATCGTCGGCATCGTTCGCGCGGCGGAAGAGCGCCGCCCGCCCATGCGGCGTCTCGCGGATCGGCTCGGCGCGTGGTACACGCTGGTGGCTGTCAGTGTGGCCGCGGCCGGCTGGATGGCGAGCGGCGATCCGAACCGGTTTCTTGCGGTCCTCGTGATCGCCACCCCGTGTCCGCTGCTGCTGGCCATTCCTGTCGCGATCGTCGGGGCGATCTCTTTGGCCGCGCGGCGCGGCATCTTGATCAGGGACGCCGCGGTCCTCGAGAACATCGGTTCGTGCAAGACGGTGGTGTTCGACAAGACGGGCACGCTGACACTTGGGCGTCCGAGTCTGACCAACGTCTTTTGCGCTCCGCGGTTCGAGCGGCAGCGAGTGCTGAGCTTCGTCGCGAGCCTCGAGCAGTACTCGAAGCACCCGCTCGGTCCGGCCGTGCTGCAAGCGGCCGCGAACGAGGGCGCCGCTCTGCTGCCCGTCTCGGAAGTCTTCGAACACCCAGGGACCGGTCTCGACGGTCGGGTTGGTGGCCAGCACGTGCGACTGACGAGCCGTCAGGGCGCGGGCGACGACTGGCCGGCCGCCTTACCTGGAGACGCGGAGGGCCTCGAATGCGTCGTCATCGTCGACGAGGCGGTCGCGGCGCTCCTCCGCTTTCGCGATTCGCCCCGGCAGGACAGCGGGTCGTTTGTCGGGCACTTGTCGCCAAGGCACGGCGTGACGCGCGTGTTGCTGACGTCGGGCGATCGCGCGTCCGAAGTGCGACATCTTGCGGCGCTGGTCGGCATCACCGACGTCCGATCGGGTCAGAGCCCCGAAGACAAGGTCGCGCTCGTCGAAGCGGAGGTCAGACGAGCGCCGACGCTCTTTGTCGGCGACGGATTGAACGACGCTCCCGCCATGGCAGTGGCGACGGTTGCGGTGGCGCTCGGTAGAAGTCACGAAGTGACCGCCGAGTCCGCGCACGCGGTCATCCTCGACGGGTCGCTCGCCAAAGTCGATGAGCTCCTTCACATCGCGCGGCGCACTCGGCGCATTGCGCTCCAGAGCGCTGGCGGCGGGATGCTTCTCAGCATCCTGGGGATGGCGTTCGCCGTGATCGGATGGCTCCCCGCGCTCGCGGGCGCGGTGGCCCAGGAGGTACTCGATGCCGCGGCCGTTTTCAATGCGCTTCGGGCGGCCTTCCCGCCCAAGGACCTGTCAGACTACTGAACGGATCGCCCACGTCCTGGTCAGCCGCGTGTCACGGACTCAGCAGCGACACCGCACGATCGAACGCCTGACGCAGATATCCGTCGAGCGCCTGTGCGCCCGGGCACGCCAACTCGAGCATGATCCACCCGCGAAAAGAGACGTGGCGCAGCGAGCGCGCGATGTCTGCCCAATTGATGTGGCCCTCGCCAGGCGGCAGATGGTCGTCCCAGGTGCCGCGGTTGTCATTCGCGTGAATGTGTGCGAGCCGCGCGCCGGCGACGTCGAGGAATCGCTGCCAGTGGCCGCCGAGCGCGGTGTGGCCCGTGTCGAGGCACACACTGACCGACGCGGGGAGATCCTTCAGCAAGAACGCGAACTCATCCGGGTGTCCGCCGATGAGGTGTGGCAAGGGCGACTCGATGACCAGCGTGAGGCCGTCGCGCGCGAAGCGTTCTGCGAGGACGGCCAGGCTGCGAGCGGCGTCGCACAGCCGCGCGGAGGGGTCGTGCTCGTGGCGGAGCAGGTCCGTCGGGTGCACGATCACCAGCCGGCCGCCGAGTTGCTTGAGTGCCTTTCCGGAGGTCACGACGGCGTCGATCGCGGCGAGGCGGCGGGCGGGATCGGCGTCACCGAGATCGAGCGGCCCGCCAAACGGCGTGTGAATCGAGATAGCCTCGAGCGCCTGCGCGCGCAAGTGCCGATCGAGTTCCTCGATGTGGAGATCGCTCCACGGATCGAAGTGTCGGGGTGGCGTGCCCACTTCGACTCCGGTCGCGCCGGTCGCGTGAATCGCGGGCAGCACCTCCAGAATCGGCCGGTCGGTGCACGCGCCTGTGGAAACGCCGATGCGCCAGCTCATGAAGCGAAACGCGCGGCGAGCCGGTCGCGATCCTCACGTAGATCGTGCGCGCACCCGACTCTTGGGCACACGCCCTTTTCCTGCGACGACGTGCAGTTGAAGTCGACCAGCCGATCGGCGCCGGTGACGATGAAACCAGCGAACACGCGGACATCGAATTCCGCCCGCGTTCGCGGATCCAGGCGCGCCCAGCGGTCGCTCCACTGGTGATCGCGCGTGTACTCACGCTCGACGAGGCGCGCCACCTGTGCCGCGGACCAATCCCGCGCCATGAGGCCCCTGACGAGATTCTGTAAGTACTCAGGCTTGAGCAACAAGTCGTTTGGCTGATCGAGCGGACGGCGAATGCACGGCGGCAGATCGGGCGGCACCTCGGGCCCCGCCTCGTCGCGCCTCGCCTGGCACTCGCGGTTGAACGCCGCGTGAAAGGCGCCGAGCGGCGACCGCACATACTTATCGATCATCCGCGTGACTCCGCGTGAGATGTCCGGGAGTGTGTTGCACGCCGTGGCCGCCGCGGCGACAGCGTCCGACAGGCTTCGTCCGGCCAGCAGAAAGGCTTCAAGGGACCGCTGCGGGCGAGGCATCGCCACGACCGGTGGCCGGCTTGCTGCATCTTGGCCGAAGATGTCCGGGCGCGCTCGGTGCCATTGATACGCGCTGAATCCCATCCGCACGTGCCGGACGTCGAGCGGATCTCCCACGTGCGAGATATCGATCGACACACACTCGCGGCCGATGAACCCGCTGCCGACGGTCGTGCCGTTCAGCACCACCGGAACGACGCTCAGGCGCTCAGCGTCCCGCAGGATCAAGTGCGCGACGTATTCGAGGACGAGACCGAGGCCCGCGGCGGCCGTGGCCTGCCGCACCGACATCGTCGACATCACGCCGTGCGGGCGGCGCGTCGTGTAGCCGTCGTACCACGACGGTCGCTCGGCGAGCGCGGCCAGGGCATCGACCGCCGGGTCGTCGAGCGGGATCCGGCCGGCGAAGTGGTAGCCGCGGCCAGTTGCGGTCGCGACCGGGGCGATGCCGAATCGTCGGAGCACACGCCGGCACGCCGCGTAGGCGTTCTCGAGCTTGAAGAACACGTCCGTCGTGTGCGTGAAGGGCTCGCCCGGATAGTCCAGGTTCTGATAGTCGAGGTCGAGGAGAAAGATGAGCGCGGTCGTGTCCCAGAGCGAACGCGCGAGATCGCCCCCACGCGCCGCCAGGCTCGCGAGGTCCACGCCCGGCGTGACCGTGGCATCCGTCCACGTCGGATTTGGCTGCTTCGAGGGATCGAAACCGGCGACGTACGCCGCGCTCGGTTGGCCGTCGTTGCCAGCGCAGTAGTCGTTCAAGCGCGCCCAAACCTGCGTGCTCTGATAGTAGGCGGCGACGTCTTCGTGCAGGTCGTCGTTCATGCTTGAATGCTGCCGCTGCGATCACGCCGCCGAGTGCGCCACGAGCAATGGGATGTGAGTTCCGGCGTGCCAGGCTTTCAACCGCTCGGGCGTTCCGAGGTCCGACCAACCCACGGTCGAGGGCCAGACGATGAGCGACAAGCCGGCCGCGGGGCCGAGCAGGTCGCGTGAAAAGTCGTAAGGCGGCAGCATGGGGTAGAGCGTGTCGAAATGGTGCCTGCACTCCCGACTCGCAAGCGCAACCGCCGGGGCGAACACCGCGTACAGCCCTGGCAGGTGCCGCTTGTAGAGATCGACGAGCGCGCTCGCCCGCGCAACGAGCACCATGGTGTTCCACACCGCTCCTGTGACCCACAGCTCCTTCGCGAGTGCGTCTGGCGGCTTCTCGACGAAGGTCGCGACCTTCACGACCTCGAACGGCTGCGGAGCGCGAGCCGGTCTAATCCAACCGTAGTCTCTGTGTGGCTGATCGGCCTCAGCGCCGAGGAGCACAACGTCCGATTCGTCGCATCGGATCGAGTCGATGGCGGCTCGGAGACCCGCGCGGTAGATCTCCGGGCGCCTGACTCCGTGGTCCGACGGCGTCAGCACGACGATTGCGTCGCGCGCCCTGGCGACGATCGCCAGGAGTCCGAGGAGGACGCCGGCCGCCGTCCCACGATCCTCCGGCTGATAGATGACGTCGCCGAGCCCCTCAACGTTGGCGAATGTGGTGACGAACTGTTGTTGCGACCGGTTGACAATGGTGACTGTTCGGCGGGCCGGAATCAGGGGAGAGAGTCGATCGAGCGTGTCTTCAAGAAGCGAGGCGCGGCCCTGTGGCCGCCAGAATTGCTTCGGAACGCCGCCCGTCACTGATAAGAGCCGCCGGCCCGCGCCGGCAGCCAGGACCAGGGTCCATGCATCGAGTCGCATGGACTGGAAGCGTGCAGAACGAGTGCCAGGCGTCGACTCGCCCCGTTGCCACAATCACCACACGTTCGTGCTCCCTGGCCGAAGAATTCCCGCCATGCCCCGGGATTTTCCCGGTTGCGGACCGTCGATCAGGTTGAGCGCGAGCCAGCTGACCAGCAGCACGCCGAAGAAGAGTGGCGGCTGGCGCAGGGTCAGATACGCAAACAACGCCGCCGTCGAGCAAGCGACGGCGAGCGCGCGTCCCCAGAGCTGACGCACGAAGACGAGCATGACGGCGATGGCGAGCAGCGCCAGCGTGACGGTCCAGAGGCCGACCTGCACGTGGTTGCTCAGGCGGGACCGCATGCCGGTCTCCGCGACCTCCTTGAGGCCAATCATCATGCGCCGCTCCATCGCGAAATGCATCGGCGAGAACACCGCTCGATCGAAAGTCTGCTGGAGCCAGGTCGCGGTGGCCGTCGTCTGCACTCGGGTCCGAACCAGCAGCCGCGTCGTATCTTTGTCCACGGGCCGCAGGACGAAGGCCCAACTGCCCGTGTCGACGGCTGCCGCGCCGGGGACGTGCGTGCCGAACGCGAGGGCACGGTCGGGCACGTAGTCACGCAGCACCGCGAAACCAATGCCTCCGGCCGCCTCGGGCGGATACATCCAGAGTCGGTCACCGATGGCCCAGGCTTGTTTGTCGGCCCGGAGAACGTCATCCGTCGGCATGTCGGAGCCGACCAGATTCTCGAGCGCGTCATAGCTGTAGAATCCGCCGCGATTCTGGCCGAGTTGCGCGAGCCATGGCCAGACGCGTTCGACCGGCGCATCGATGGTGATCGCGCGGGTCTGCTCTGAAACGGCGCCCTGCACGATGTCGTCACCCGGCAGGCGAGCGATGACCTCCTCGTCGGTTGCGCCCCAGCGCGCGTACCAGGGCTGCACGAAAGCGAAGAAGGACAGGAACGCGACGGCGAACACGATCGAGAGTGCGAGCGCGCGCCCCAGAGGCCGGGACGCCGGACGCGGGTCGGGCTTGAAGGCTTCGGCAGCGGCAAACGTGTCGAAGAACTCGCGAAAACGCTCGACCTTGCCGTGCGCGATCGTCACGACGTGGGCGAAATCCGTGCTGTAGATTTTGCGTGTCCGCCGCACGCGGCAGCGGGTGTGTCCGACGACGACGACCCGGTCGCCCTGGGCGATGAAGGCTTGCGGCTCGAGAGCGAGGATTTCTTCAGCGTCCTTGCCGAGGCGCAGCCACTCGACGACGCCTGCGTGGCCCCGCCGCGTGCCGGCGGACGGATTGAAAGGATTGTCAGGCTCGCCCCACTCGACGTCGGGACTCACGGCGTCAAGGAGGGTCGCGACGTCACCGCGCGAGAACGCGGCGTACAGGTTGCGCACGAGCGTCACGTTCTCGCGGGTGGTATCCATCGCTCTAACGCTCGGACTGGGCCGAGCTCCTCCTCGGTGACCTTTGTTACATCACCTTGACGTCGACCTTGCGCGGCCGCGCGTTCGCCGACTTCGGCAGATGCACCGTCAATACGCCCTCCTTGAAGTCCGCCGCGATCTTCTGCTGGTCCACCTCAGTCGGTACCGTGAGGCGGCGCACGAATCTCCCGTAGTTGCGCTCCATGCGGTGGAGGCGTTTCGTCGTTTCGTCCTTCTCGTACTTGCGTTCTCCTTCGATCGTGAGGACGTTGCTTTCGATGCCGATCTTGACGTTCTCCTTCTTCACCTCAGGCAAGTCGGTCTTCAGCACGTACTCCTGATCGGTTTCCTCGACGTCGAGCGCCGGGGACCAGTCGGCGAACATCATCTCCTCGCGTTGCTCCTGAGCCGGCTGACCAAGCAGATGATTCAATCGGCTCGAGAACGACTCGAGATCTCTGAACGGATCCCAACGTACTGGCAGGTTCATATCGTCCCCCTTTCCGTCTGGTCCAAGGTGCAACAGACGTGCCGCGGCGGGCCGCATCGGCCGCGTGCCGATCGGTCCGACGACGGCATGAGGTCCGGGAAAGTTCCTGGTCTACCGCGAAATCCTTCGCGCTTGTGTCGGCTGCGCGATAGTGGCACCCTGAGTCTCATCGTGTCATCGCCGCCGCCAGAGAGGTCCTCATCCGACGACAAGCTCGACGAGACGATCGACGAGACGTTTCCCGCGAGCGACGCGCCAGCCAACACCGTTGAAACCGGCGTGCGCGTCGGCGAGATCCCGCCTTCGTCCGGTCTCGTCGTTTCGAACCACCCCGAGCGCAGCCGGCTCGAATTGACGATCGATGGCCAGATGGCCTTCCTTGACTATCGGCAAACACCGGAGACCTTCACGATTCTCCACACGGAAGTGCCGGTGGCGCTTCGCGGCCGACACTTCGGCGAGCGGCTGGTCGACGCCGCGATGCGTCTCGGAGAGTCCCTCGGCCTGCGGATCGTCGTCGTGTGCCCGTTCGCGCGTACGTATCTCCGAAGGCGCCGGGCCCACTCCGGCGAGTAGACGTCCTAGCGAACGGCTCGCGAGCGTCTACCACTTCTTGGCGGACGCTGGGCCACGCAGAGGGTAAGCGATTGCCTAGCCGCGGCACTCTGAGCGCGAAACAGCATCGCGAGCGTGGGAACCAGTCTTGCAGTCTTGGACTGTGAGGCTTCGATGGCAAAGGCAGTGACAGGCACCAAACTCACCATTTCCGCCGAGCGTATCGGTAAGGCGCTCGGACGAGCGGCACGCCGCGTCGACCGCTTGCGGGGCAAGCGGCCGACCACCAAGAAAACGAAGAGCAAGCGGGCTGTCGCCGCGCCTACGCGCGGTGGTCGCGGCCAGAAAGCGCATCTTCAGACGGACGCGACGATCCGGCACGATGCGTCGGCGGTGGCGAAGGCCGATCATGCGTCCGAGCGGGCGCCGCGGAAAACCAGATTTCGCAAACAGAGCCGCTAGCGACGCGCGTCGGTGGCCGACATTGTGCTGAGCCGTGTGTACGTCGGATCGGCGGGATGGTCGATTCCACTGGCGCTCGCCTCCAGCTTCGACACGGGTGGGACGCATCTTCAGCGCTGCGCGCGGCGTGTGACCTGCGTCGAGATCAACAGTTCGTTCTACCGGCCGCATGCCGCCGCGACGTATGCCCGCTGGGCGATGTCGACCCCTCGAGGATTCCGGTTTGCCGTCAAGATCCCGCGTACGATCACTCACGAGCTCGAGTTGCGCCGAGCCCGGCGGCCGTTCGAGCAGTTTCTGTCAGACACCGACGGTCTCGGCGAGCGGCGTGGCCCGCTGCTCGTGCAGTTGGCGCCATCATTCGCGTTCGACCGTCGCGTGGTTGACGCGTTCCTCGCGATGGTTCGTGCCAGGTACGACGGTCCGCTCGCCTGTGAGCCGCGTCACCCGAGTTGGTTCACCCCCACTGCCGAGCGGCTGCTGACGCGGCATCGAGTCGCGCGTGTGGCCGCCGATCCGGCGCGGGCTCTGGATGCAGAGAGGCCTGGAGGCTGGAAAGGCCTCGTCTACTTTCGACTCCATGGATCGCCGCGCATCTATTGGTCTTCGTACGACACGCCTCGGCTGGAGGCCATCGCGTCCGCGATCCGCGAGCAGGCCGCCGCGACGGAAGTATGGTGCGTGTTCGACAACACCGCGAGCGGCGCGGCCATGCGCAACGCCTGCGAGCTCCTGGCGCTGCTCGCGTCCTAGCTTTCCTTCAGGCTTTCGACTGGATCCGTCCGCGCCGCGCGGCCGGCTGGAATGACGCTCGCGAGCAGCATGACGATTGCGAGCAGGGAGGTGGACCCGGCAAACGCGGAGTAGTCGAGGCCATCGGCGCCATGAAACTCGGTGCGGAATGCCTGGGTCACGCCCAAGGCGATCGTGCCGCCGATGCCGAATCCGATCGCGACCATTCGCATCGACTGCTGAAGGACGAGCGCGAGGACTCCGCTCGGCCGGGCACCCAGGGCGATGCGGATCGCGAATTCCCGTGACCGCTGCGACGCGACGTACGACGCGACCGCGAACAGTCCCATCGCGGCGAGGACTAGCGCCACGAGGCCCATGGCCGTCGCGGTCCGCGTCAGCCAGAGTGACGGCCCCATCGAACGCTCGTTGAAGATCGCGAGGGACCCGGCCGCCAGCACGGGCACGCGAGGATCGAGGGAAGAAACGAGCGCTCGAACCGCGGGTTCGACGCCCGCGGCATCCGAACGCGTGCGCGCGTAGAGCGTCAGTGCGGGCTCCGGCTGCAGCGGCGACGGGAGGTAGATCTTGGCCACCGGAGTACCGTCGCGCGTGTACCGCGGCTCGTCCGCCGACTCAATCACGCCGACGATTTGCACCTCGCGACCCGCGGCGAAGCTCTCGGCACTGCTGCGACGATCCCATTGGCTGTGCCCGAGGACGCGAAGCGTCTGACCCACGGCGCGCCCGCCGGGCATCTGGCGCGCATAGGCGCGATTGACGACGGCCACGCGCGGCGGACCGATCCGGTCCACCGGTTGAAACGCGTGGCCCTCGATGAACTCGAGGCCGAGGGCGCGGAACAGCGCGCCGCCCACATAGCCGCCGACGACGACCTCGGCGTTTCCGGGGGCATCGCCCGGCTTCCACACCACGAGTGAGCCCGGGCCTTTGCCGCGTCCGAACGTCCAGACCGCCGTTTGCCGCGCGAGGCCCGTGCTCTCGATCTCGGGCAGCGTCGAGGCGGCGTCGACGAGCCTCCGATAGAACTCGGCCGCCTCGTCTGGCGACAGTTTCACTTGATCGAGATCGAACGAGGCCATGAGTAGCCGATCGGGCGGAGTGCCGGCGGCGCCACCATCGGATTCGATGAGCGACACCAGCTGACTCGCCGTCGCCAGCACGCCGATCGACAGCGCCACCTGCGCAATGACCAGAGCGCGCCGGCCACGCGATTCCGCCGGCGTGCCGCCGGTCTGGCCGCGCGCGACGCTCAACGTCTGAAACGGCGCGTGCGCGGTGATCCGCAACGCCGGTACGAGCCCAAACACCGCCGTGCTGGCCATCGTCACGACGATTGTCCAGGCGAGCACATGGCCATCGATCGGCATCGGAACGAACAGGCGGCTGCTTGCGAACGTCAGGGCGCCCCAGGCCACCGGCAGCGCCGCTGCGGTAGCCGCGAGCGATAACACGAGGCTCTCGAGGAGGAGTTGACGCGCGACGCGCGCCCGTTCGGCGCCGATGGCCAGCCGGATCGCCACGTCCCGCCGCTGGCGGGATCCGCGCGCCAGCATCAGGTTCGCCGCGTTCACGCACGCGATGACGAGCACGATCATCGGAATCGGCAGGACGAGCGTCAGCGCTTGCGCGCGGAACGATGGGTCGAACATCGAAACGGGGCGAACGTCGGCGCTGGCCTGATGCGTCGAGGCGAATCCCTCGGCCTCGATCCGTGCGGTCGCGACCGCGCGCGCCGCCGAGGTGACCTGTTCGATCGTGCGCCCGTCGCGCAACCGGCCGATGAACGTGAGCCGGCGATCCCGGCCCGGCATCGCGCTGGAATCCGGCGCCGCTTGAGCGGCGAGGGCCATCGGCAGCCAGATGTCCGGGCCTTCGGCGCCGAGGCGAATGTTGGTGCCGCCGAACCTGGGCGCGGCCACGCCGATGATCTCGACCGGTGAGTCGGCGACGCGAATCGCGCGGCCGATGACCGACCGGTCGCCGCCGAACTCACGCCGCCAGACCGTGTACGAGATCACCGCCACGGCGGCGCTCGCGATCCGGTCCTCGTCGAAATGAAAGACGCGTCCGAGCACCGGCCGCGCGCCCAGCACGTCGAAGTAGTTCGCGGTCACGAACAGCCCATCCAACTGGCGCGGTTCCGGAAGCGCCGCGGTGACGCTCGCGATCGAGGTCGCCGTCAGGTCGATCAAACCGGACAGCCCCGCGCTCAGGGCGTCGTAGTCGGCCGACGACATCAGGAGATTACCGGGCGGCCGCCCGCCGGGCAGACGACGAAGCTCGAGAGAGACGAGCCGGTCTTGATGGGAGACGCCCGGAAAATCGCCGAAGGCCGCGCCGTTGACGAAGGCCACGGCCGTGACCATCGCCGCGATGCCGAGAGCCAGGCTGCCGATGAGGGCCACCGACAGTCCGGCGGAGCGTCGGGCCGATCGCACGGCATACCGAGCGTCGCGCAGGAACTGCTCGAGCCGCGCGCCTGCCCCCGGGTCATCCACTTGTTCGCGCACTTGGCTGACGCCTCCAAACGCGGCGAGCGCTGTGCGGCGGGCCTCGACGGGCGACATGCCCGCCTCGATGCGCGCGTCGATGTCATGTTCGAGAAAGGACTCGAGTTCGGCGTCCTTCTGCCGGCGGCGCGACTCGCCGCCGATCCATCGGCCGATCGCCGCGCGCAGCCGGAAGAGCCGGCGGATCACGCGCCCTCCAGGACACGGGTCACGGCGGACGTGATCGCCTGCCAGTGCGCTTCTTCTTTCCGCAACTGCCGGCGGCCGGCCCTGGTGATGGTGTAGAACCGCGCCTTCCGGTTGTTCTCGGAGACGCCCCACGCGCCGGACACCCAGCCGTTTTCCTCGATGCGCTGCAGCGCCGGAAACAGCGCGCCCGGGGTGACCTGAAAGACGTCGTCGGTGAGCGTGCTCAGGCGCTTCATCAGGCCCCACCCGTGCATGGGACTGCGGGCGATGACGCGCAGCACCAGCAGATCGAGCGTGCCCTGCGGCACATCCTTTCTTTCGGCCATGAAGCGACTCCTATCGTGTGACGATAGGAATAGCGCGACTCCTATCGGGTGTCAACAGGAATCGGCTTCGGCGACGAGCGTGATCGGCGCCGAGTTCATCGCGGAGATCGATCGCGCCTCGGCGTGGGGGCGTGGCCGGCAATCGCCGCGCCACCGGCGATGTCCGTCGGGCTCGCGGCGGCGCGCGACGACGAGCGCGCGGGTCGCCGCCCGCCTAGGGTCGACCCTCATGCCGCCGCCGCACCACGCTGATTTGGCCGTTTCGCTCGAACACGGCAAGAGAGACATCCTCTTCCGAGCCGACGTTGCCGTTGAGTCGGAGATCTTCCAGCAGATCGTGGCGAGTAAGCCGATTGGCGGCGAGCGCCCGCTCGTCGACGCGACCGTCGGTCACGAGGACGTCCGTGTGTCCCTTGACGAGATTTCCGAAGGCATGAGAGCGGCGAGACCAGGCGGCCGAGACGCGGTGCAGGAGCACGAGCACGAACGCGGCGCCGAGCGTCGGGAAAAATGCAGAGGAGCCGTTCACCGCGCGGGCGAGCATGGACGCCAGGATGAATCCGAGGACCGCATCGAACGCGCCCTTGTTGGACAGAAACCTCCGATCGGCACAACGGACGGCAACGAGGGTGACGATGAAGACGACGATCGCGCGAAGGCCGATCTGAACGAAGGTGAGGTCGGTTGGCGGCACGTCCAGGCCGAGCGTCCCGCGGATCGTCGCGAGGGTGTCGTTCATTTCGAGGCGGTCGCGCTTCGCGCGTGGAGCCGACGCGTGAGTTTCCGTGCCTTGTTCGGGCCGACTGTCTTGATGATCCGGTACTTCTTGCCGGAGAGCTGGTGATAGTTCACGAAAAACGCTTCAAGCTCTTCGAGAAACTTGTCGCTGAGGTCGCTGATGCGCCGGAAATCCTTGTACCGCTCGTTGCCGGCTTCGACGGCAACGAGCCGATCGTTGCGCACGACGCCTTCATCTTCGTCTTCCTGTTCACCAAGGATGGCGCCGAGCAGACGGCAGCGCACGAGACATCCCGGGAACGCCGGTTCCTCCATCAGGACCAGGACGTCCAGCGGGTCGCCGTCCGCGGCAAGGGTCGAGGGCACGAAGCCGAAGTCGTAGGGGAAGGCCATGCCGGCGGGCAGCGTCTTCTTGAGCTCGAAGGTGCGGAAACTGGGATCGTACGCAAACTTGTTCCGGCAGCCCTTCGGGGTCTCAATCACGACACGAATCTGATGGTCTTTGGAACGACCGGCCGAGGCGGGCAGGTCCGACAGGCTCGAAGACGTTCGGGATCGGCGAGCACGACGGCGGCCCGACTTGGCAGCCATGATCAATGAATCGACGCGTGCAAGAAGAGAGCCGCTTCGTTCGTCCCAGGCGAACGCGCAAGCGAATACGGCGTTGCCCAGTCTGACGACCGGCTTGCCCACTTTAGGAGAAGCCGGCCGTAGAGGCCTCAGCTGGCTGTGGTACGCAAAATGCTCTGGCCACTGACGTGAGCCGGAGTCCACACACGACGCCCTATTGGTCCACGTCCGCGACCTTTCCGCAGTTCTCCAAACTGACCGAGGACCTCACCGCCGACGTCGTCATTGTCGGCGCTGGGGTGACGGGGCTGACCGCCGCGTACCTCCTCGCGAAGGCGGGCAAACGTGTCGTGCTGCTCGAACGCGGCCGCTGCGCCGGCACCGATACCGGGCACACGAGTGCGCACCTGACGATGGTCACGGATGTGAGCCTGACCGACCTCGTCTCGCGCTTCGGTCGCGATCACGCGCAAGCGATTTGGGATGCAGGGCTCGCCGGGATCGCGCAGATCGACGAGATTGTCCGAACGCACGAGATCGCCGCCGACTTCGAATGGGTCGACGGCTACCTGCACGCCCCGTTCGACGCGACCGGCCAGGACGCTACCAAGAATCTGCAAGCCGAGGCAGCCCTGGCATCTGAGCTGGGATTCGACGCCGAGTTCGTCGACACTGTTCCGGTCATCGAGACACAGGGCGTGCGCTTTGCGGGCCAGGCCCGCGTGCATCCGCGCAAGTACCTTGCGGCCGTTGCTCGCACATTTGTCGAGCTCGGCGGCCGCATCTACGAGCACTCGGAGGCCGGCGAGTTCTCGGACAATCCCCGCGCCGTCACGGCGAATGGCCACTGCGTCGCCTGTGATGACATCGTGATCGCGACGCATAATCCGCTGGTTGGCCTGCGTGGCTTCGCGGGCGCGACGCTCTTCCAGACCAAGCTCGCGCTATTCACGAGTTACGTGATCGCCGGTCGAGTGGCTCGGGGTGTGGTCCCAGACGCACTGTGGTGGGATACCAGCCTGCCGTACCACTATCTTCGCGTCGACCCGCATCCCGATTACGACCTCGTGATTTTCGGTGGAGAAGATCACAAGACCGGACAGGAGGGAGACACGCTGGCGTGCTATCGCCGTCTGGAGACGCGGCTCGCGTCCATGCTTCCCGGCGTCGATGTCACGCATCGCTGGTCGGGGCAAGTGATCGAGAGCCCGGATGGCCTGCCGTACATCGGCGAAAGCGCGGCGCGCCAATACTCGGCGACCGCGTACGCCGGCAACGGTCTGACTTTTGGCACGCTGGCCGCGATGATGATGTCGGACGCGATTCTCCGGCATGCCAACCCCTGGATGGAGCTGTTCGATCCGGGCCGAAAAGCGATCGCCCGAGGGTTGTGGGACTACGTGAAGCAGAACGTCGACTATCCGTACTACATGGTTCGCGACAGGTTCGCGGGAGCGGAGGCGCGATCGCTGCGCGCCGTGAAGCGCGGGCAGGGAAAGATCGTCGATCGGCATGGCGCGAAAGTCGCGGCCTATCGGGACCCGGCGGGCGCGGTGACGCTCCGGTCCGCGGTGTGCACGCACATGGGATGTCTGGTCGCCTGGAATCCCGCGGAGCGCACGTGGGACTGCCCGTGTCACGGGTCACGATTCAAGCCCGGCGGCCAGGTCATCGCCGGCCCGGCCGAATCGCCCCTGCCTGAGGCCGACTGATCGCGGATGGCTACGGATATCTCTCCACGGTTTGCCGACGTCAATGCGGTGGTCGGTGCGTACCTTCGTGACTTCGCGTTTGCCCAGGTGTCGCCTCAGAAGATGTTCGGCTACAAGCGGGCCGCGGCGGCCATCCTCGCGTTGGACGCGCCGTTGACTGAATTGATGATCTCGGACGGGACGTTGCCGCGAATTCGGGGGATCGGCCCCGGTTCGACGCGTGTCATTCGGGAGATTCTCGAACACGGCACGTCGCCTACCGTCGAGCGCGCGATCGAACGCAGTGAGCGACGAGCGGACATCGAACGGCGCCGAAAACTCCGGCGCCACTTTCTGAGCCGGGCCGAGGTGCGCCGGATCCTGGCCGACCCATCGTTCGACGGGCCAACGCTTCAGCAGTATCGAGGGGATTTGCAGATGCACTCCGAGTGGAGTGATGGCGCCCCGACGGTCGAAGAGATCGCGGACGCGTGTCTCGTGAAGGGCTATCACTATTCGGCCGTCACCGACCATTCCTACGGACTCAAGATCGCCGGCGGGATCTCCATGTCCGACGCCGCCCGGCAACGCCGCGTCATCGATGAGGTCAATGCCCGGCTCGGCGATCGGTTCCGTCTGCTCCAGGGCATTGAAGCGAACATCGATGGCGAAGGACGGCTGGATCTGAGCGCCGAAGAAGCGGCCACGTTCGACCTCGTTCTGGCCGCACCGCATTCGCGTCTGAGAAAAGCCTACGACCAGACGGCCCGAATGCTGGCGGCGATCGAGCAGCCGTGCGTCCGGATTCTGGCGCATCCGCGTGGCCGCATTTCGGGATCCCGCGGTGGCGTCGTGGCGGATTGGGACGCCGTGTTCGCCGCGGCCGCCGACCGAAGCGTCGCGATCGAGCTCGACGGCGATCCCGCACGGCAGGACCTGGATTACACGCTCGCTCGGCGCGCGCTGGTCGCGGGCTGTGTCTTCGCGCTCGACAGCGATGCCCATACGACCGCCCAGCTCTCATACGCGGAAACCGCTATCGCTCACGCGCGGCTCGCCGGGATCCCACCCGAACGGATCCTCAATTACTGGCCGCTCGAGCGGCTATTGGCCTGGCTGTCGTGTCGTCCTTCCTTTCGGCCCTGAGGCGACTCCTATCGCGGCGATAGGGACAGCGCGATTCCTATCGTGTGTCAACAGGAGTGAGCCGGAGAAGTCCGCAAACCCGCCGGTGCACAGCAACGACGGCGAATCCGAGCCCCACACCGGCGATGGTGTCGAGCGCGTAGTGAAAGCGACCGTACACCGTTGCCACGATCAATCCGGCAATCATCGGGGTGAGCAGGATCGCGAGTCGGCGCTGGTGGCGGAACGCCACGAGCCAGAGCACGACCGCTCCCGCGGCGTGCGCGCTGGGGAAAGCTCCGCCTCGAGCGCCGCCACGCGAGGAAACGAAGTGAACGAGGTCGAAGAAGAAGTGCCCGGCGAGCGGAGGACCCAGGCGATCGAAGCGATAAAAGGGGCTGTCGACGGGCCACAGGATGAAGACGAAATAACTCCCGAACATCACGATGGCGAGCAGCAGCATGAGTTCGTGGAAGGCCGCGCGCTGCTTCGTCAAGTACCAGTACGCAGCCACGCCTGGAATGAGCAGCAGGTAGGCCAGGTAGCAGAAATGCAGGTACTCCGACAGCGCCACAGCGCTCAGTCGCTCGCTCAGGTAGAGACTCGGCTGCCCCCTGAACAGTCGGTTTTCGGCCGCGCTCACCACCGCTGTCAATCGCCAGTCGCCGACCGCGGCCGCCAACATCTGCACTTCCTTGTAGAGGATCGGGAAGAGCGCGAGCGGGTGCCAGTCGAGCACCACGTTCAACGACGGCGAAAGCGGCGTGCGGCGTCGGAGCGACATCAGGACGACGCACAAGGCGACGTGCGCGGTGACGATCGCCGGCCACCCGGGGATCGCTCGGCCCCACAGCACGATCAGCGCCGCGGTTGCCGCCAGATACGCGGCCGTCACCAGGCTCGTTTGTCGGACGATCCGGCTCGGGACTCGAGCCAATCCTGCTGCGTTGGCTTCGGGCACGTCAGGCGTTTGGTGCGCGTCGCGCGAGGCGATAGCCCGTCGCTGCGCCGATCGCCCCGACCGTGAACCCGGCGAGCACATCGACGCCGTGGTGGTAGCGCGTATACACGCAAGCAACGCTGAGACCGAGGGCGACCAGTCCGAACCAGCGTGCCGCCTTGTGGCGGGTCGCATAGAGCCCGAACGTCAACGCCCAGGTGCCGGACACGTGCGCACTCGGAAAGCATCCTCCGGATACGGCTGCGTGGCGGATGATCACCTCGATGATGCGCGTGAACACCCAGCCGCCGAACGGACGCAGGCTGGACATAACCGCAGGGTGTTCCCAGGGTCCTCGCGCCGGCAGAAACGGATACCACACATAGGACAGGAAGAACCCCAGCATCATGCCGGTGAATACCCTGTGAAAGCCGGCGCCCGGTCGTTCATCGCCGCGCGTCGCTCCCTTCCATGCGACCACGATCCCGCTGATGAGCAACGGGTAGTACGCGAAATACAACGCGTGCATGATCTCGTCGAGGATCGGCCCGCCGCGCTCGGACAGCATCACGGCTGGGATTCCGCCGAACAGCGCGCGGTCAGCCGCGAAGAGCCAGCCCTCGAACCAGTGAGGATCATGCGGGAAGACGGCGTTCATCGTGAGGGCCACTTCTTCGAAGAAGGGCGTCAGGAGCAATGCCGGGTAGGTGTAGCGCAAGAATCGAACGACAGCTCGCGTCCGGGATTGCCACGGAGGCTCTCCGACCCGAGTGCGTTCCCAGGGCGCTCCGCGCGGGGGCAGCCACAGCAGCGCCACCACCAGTCCCGTGTGCCACAGGACGATAGAGGACCACTTTGGCACCGCTGACGCGCAGATGACGGCGAGCGCCGCGACAAAGGCGGCATAGATCGCCGTGGCCCAGTCAACCGCGTTCCAGCCGGCAAGTCGTTTCAAGATCAGGCCGATTGACGCACCCCCAGTCAGCTAATGCGCACAAAGGACAACAATAGGCTCACAGGCCATGCGTATCGGGGTCGTCATCAACCCTGTCTCAGGGTCGCGTGGGCGTCGAGCCCGCTCGGGACAGGATCGGGTTTCCCTGGCGCGCCGCTTTGCCGACGGGCGGCGCACCATCGACCTGGAGACTGTGGTCACGACGGCGCCCGGACACGCGATCGAATTGACGCGCGGGTTTGTCGCACGCCGGTTCGATCTCGTCATCGCGTGGGGCGGCGACGGCACGGCCAACGAAGTCGCCGGCCCGCTGATTGGCACGACCACGGCCCTGGGGATCGTCGCCGAGGGCTCAGGCGACGGATTTGCCCGCGGCCTTGGCCTCCCGCGCGAAGCAGACGCCGCACTCGCCGCAGCTGCCGACAGGCCTGGTGTTCCGGTGGACGTCGGGCTTTTCGGCGCCCGGCATTTTCTCAACGTCGCCGGCGTGGGTTTCGACGCCGAGGTCGCGCATGCGTTCCACGCGGAGGGAACGCGCCGGGGCGGACTGCGGTACGTGCGGCTGGGATTGCAGCAGGCCTGGTCCTATCGCGGCAGACCCTACTCGCTGACCCTGGACGGGCGTCGTTCGGACGAGACGTTCTACCTTGTGGCGTTCGCGAACGGGCGAGAGTACGGGAACGGCTCGATTCTGGCGCCTGACGCCGACGTGACTGATGGCTGGCTGAACGTCGTCATCCTCGAGGATGGTCCGCTCTGGCGGCAGCTCTGGCGGGCCAGACGCATGAAGTTCGCCGTGCACCGTCCGGCGCGGGGCATTCGGCGTGTACTGGTGCAGTCGGCGACGATTGAGGCCCGGCACCTGAGATGCCAGGTAGACGGCGAACCGTTCGATGCCGCGGATGCCGTGGACGTGCGCATCGCGCCCGGCGCGCTGCGAGTGGCCGGTCGGCCTTGAGCCGGCTAGCCTTTCACCGACGATTCGTTCCTATTGTCATGAAACATATGCCGTCTCTGAGTTCCGCCGTGGGATTGTGTTCACACATATTCTCAGAGGCGTAAAAGGTAAAGGTCAGTCCCACAACGCCGAAGAGTGTGAGCATCACCAACACGATGACCAGTACGATGCCGGCCTCGTTGTCACTTTTGATTGATCTCATCGCCAACTCCTTCAGTGGCCTCCGGGCCGACTCCGAGGATCAGTGGGGGAGGCCGACACGGCGCACGAGGTCTTCAAAGCGTGGGTCCGACCGGAGAGGATCGAAGCCCGGTCGGATGAGGACGCCGGGATTGAACCGCTCCTCGTAACCTCGTTCGAGCCAACGCATGGCCTGATCGGCGTCACCGAGAGACGCGTAGATTGCGGCAATCTCCGCAGCCAACGACTGGCCAGGGCTCGAGCGCTTCTTCAGATCGTTCAGCAGCGCTTCCGCTTCGCTCTTCCTGCCGGACGCGGCGTATGCGCGAGCAAGATTCGCGATGCATGTCGGACTGCCGTTCGAGAGCTTGACGGCTTCTGTCAGTTCCGCGACCGCCTCGCTGATCATGTGCTTCTGGAGGTACGCCTCGCCGAGGTGATTGTGCGCGAGACCAAAGTTGGGATCCATCTCTATCGTCTTGCGGCTCCAACGTATCGACTCGTCGTACGAATGCGCGATTGCCAGCAACTCCGCCAGATCGGCGTTAATTACGAGCGAAAGGGGATCCAGGCTTTGCGCCTTTCTCATCTCGATGATTGCCTCGTCGTCCTGGTGCAGGAGCGCCAGGTGCCAGGCATACCAATGGTGGGCGGTCGCGTAACCTGGGTTGAGTTCGATGGCCCGCTGGAACTCCTTGCCAGCAGCGTTCAGGTCCCAGTCGAAACCGTCCAGGCAGAATGCCAATGAGTTGTGGGCTTCGCCAAGCGCACTGTCCAACTCTAAGGCCTTGATCGCCGCCGTCTTGGCCTTTGGCAGCGCCTCCTTGGGAGTCATCACGGCATACTGCCAGTCGCCGAGCAACGCGTACGTATCGGCGAGGCCAGAATAGGCCTCGGCATATTTCGGATCCTCTTCGATGGCCTGAGTGAAATACGCCAGGGCCACTTTCAAGCCGTCCGCGGTTCGCTTGTTCCAGAAGTAGCGCCCGCGGAGATACGACTCGTACGCGACCGGATTCACCTCCGTGCCGCCCTTCAACGCTGCCTGTTCTTGCGAGCTGAGGCTGATCCGAATCTGCTCGGCAATCGCTCTCGCCACGCTGTTCTGAAGCGCGAGAGTATCGCGGAGCTCGCCTTGATAGCTCTCTGACCACACGTGCCTGTCCTCTGCCGCCTCGATCAGTTGTGCCGTAATGCGCACCTGGTCTCCGGAACGAAGGACCGTGCCTTCGACGACGGCGTCGACGTTCAACTCATGAGCGATCTGCTGCAACGACTTACGCGTATGTTTGTACGCCATCACCGAGGTCCGCGAGATCACTCGCAGCGCGCTGATCCGGCCGAGGTCAGTAATCAACTCGTCGGTCATGCCGTCAGCGAAGTAATCCTGGGACGCATCGTTCGAGAGGCTCTCCAACGGAAGCACCGCGAGCGAACGAATGATCGGCGAAGGACGGTTGCCGGAATAAGCCTTCCATACGGCGAGAGAGGCCAGCAGGGCGAGCAGCACGAACGTCGAGATCTTCCATGTGGCGGCCGGGAGAACGTCGGTGAGTTTCGTGACCAGGCCGGCTGGACCGTGGCGATCGCGCGCATCTGCCGCGGGTTGAGGCGGAACGGCCGACGGGGCCGCGCTGGGAGGAGAGGCAGCCTCGGCAATCCTCACGTCGGCGATGAAGCGGTAGCCACGACGAGCCACCGTTTCGACGAACCGCGGGCTTTCGGCCGAATCGGCGAGCGCCTCACGGATCTTGTTGATCGCCTTGTTGAGCCCGTGGTCGAAATCCACGAACGTGTCCGCTGGCCAGACGGTCTTCTGAAGTTCTTCGCGGCTGACGACCTGACCGGCCTGCGCGATCAGAATCGCCAGGACCTGAAAGGGTTGTTGCTGAAGCCGGACTCGCACGCCGCGCTTGCGCAGTTCTCCAGCGCGAAGATCGAGCTCGAACACCCCAAAACTCAGCCGCCCGTCACCCTGATGATCCGCATCCATCACGCGTGGCTTGGAAGTGAAAGGGTACCACGTCCCCTTGTCGGAGCGCGTCGCCAGCCGAAGGGGATAGCGCCAGGCAAGTCCTCTATTCAGTGCCACTTGCCAGGGGACCTAGATTCCAGCGCGGAAGGACTGGCCGTCCATTGTCCGGATCGCGTGCGCCAACCATAGTGGGCGCATCGACCAGGGAGGACGAACATGTCTGAAACGAATCACAGCGAGCTGTTACACGACCACAACGATGACGGTGTCGACCGGCGCGGGTTCTTGAAGTGCATGGCGTGGGCGGGGACCGGAGCGTTCTTTGTCATGAAGGGGGGCGTGTTGAAGTCGTACGCCCTGAGCAAGATGCCGAACTTGGCGCCCCCGTCGGCGGGTGAGCTCAGCTTCGTGCAAATCAGCGATAGCCACATGGGATTCAACAAGCCGGCGAATCCGGATGTGGTCGGGACATTGAAGACGGCGGTGGACAAGATCAACGGCTTGGCAACGCCGCCCGAGTTCATGCTGCACACGGGCGACATCAGCCATCTCTCAAAACCGGAGGAATTCGACACCGTCGACCAACTCTTGAAGGGCGCAACTGCGAAAAACGTGTTCTTCGTCCCGGGCGAACACGACGTGCTCGACGATGACGGCAAACAGTACCTGGAGCGCTACGGAAAGGGCGCGAAGGGCGCCGGGTGGTACAGCTTCGACAAGAAGGGCGTGCACTTCATCGGGTTGGTGAACGTGATGAACCTGAAGGCCGGAGGACTCGGCACGCTCGGCCGCGAGCAGCTCGAATGGATGGAGGATGACGTCAAGCATCTGAAGCACAGCACGCCGATCGTGGTGTTCGCACACATCCCCTTGTGGAGCGTGTACCCGCAGTGGGGCTGGGGAACGGAAGACAGCGCGCAGGCGCTGGCCTATCTCAAGAAGTTCGGCTCGGTGACGGTGTTGAACGGGCACATCCATCAGACGATGCAAAAAGTCGAAGGCAACGTGACGTTTCACACGGCGGCGTCGACAGCCTTTCCCCAACCGCAGCCAGGCACCGCCGATTCACCGGGGCCGATGAAAGTGCCCGCGGAGCAGCTCAAGAGCATTCTCGGCATCACGGACGTGACCTACGTACGAGGCAAGCACGCGCTCGCCGTCGTGGACTCGTCGCTCGCGTAAATCAGCGCAGAACAAGAAGGAGGAAACAACATGATGCGACGTGTCTCTACCAGAGTGTTCTTGGCGGCGGTCGTGCTCGTACTCGCGGGGTTGGGTGCCGGCGCAGGGCACGTCACGGCCAGCGCACAGGCGAAGCCCGAGACGATCGACGTCAAGATCGACAACTTTACGTTCGGACCGGCGGAGCTGACGGTCAAGGCGGGCACCATCGTGCGATGGACGAATCGCGACGACATCCCCCACACGGTGGTGAGCCCGGACAAGGTGTTCAAGTCCAAGGTGCTGGACACCGACGAGCAGTTCTCCTTCACCTTCAGCACGCCGGGAACTTTTCCGTACTTCTGTTCAATTCACCCAAAGATGACCGGCAAGGTCGTGGTGCAGTGAGAGGCCAAGGCGTATGAATCCGTTTGATATCAGGACTGTTGTACTCGCGAAGCATGCCCAGCATGTCGTGCTCATTCACTTCCCGATTGCGTTGTTCATCGCCGCCGTGGCGTTCGACTATCTGGCGCACTGGACGAAGAGTGGGACCCTGGCGGCCGCGGCATACTTCAATCTGCTCCTCGCGGCGGTCTCGACAGCGCCGGTCGTGGCGACCGGTATTGCGGCCTGGCAATGGGCGCTTGACGGGCAAAGGCTCCACGGGATTCTGCTGCAGCACCTGGTGCTGGGGTGCCTCTCCAGTGGGCTGATCTGGCTGGTGTGTTGGATCCACTGGCGTGTGCGTCGCCACCCGGCCTCATCGCTGCCGGCGTACCGTCTGCCGGTCGAGGCCGTTGCCGTCCTGCTCATAGGGTTGACGGCGCATCTCGGCGGGTTTCTCACGGGCGTGAATGGGCCAGGTTAGACGCGCGCCTTGGGCGCCGGCACTTTCGACCGTTACTATGTGAGCGGAGGAGTGTCGATGACGGCCGAACAGAGGAATATGGAGCTGATGCAAACGTTGGACGACGCCTGGAACGCTCAGGATTGGGACACGTTCGACAAACGCCACAAGCCCGACGTCGTCGTGCGCTGGCCGGCGCAGGCGTCCACGCACGGCAGGCATGATCATCGCGCCGAAGGCGTCCAGATGTTCAAGACGTTTCCGGATAACAAGGTCCACAACCGCCCGTATCGAGTGTTCTTCGCCAGTGGCGACTGGACGTGCTCGGTCGCCCGATTCACGGGAACGATGAAGGGCCCGATGATGGGTCCCGACGGCAAGGAAATTCCGCCGACCGGGAAGTCATTCGAGGTGGACTTTTGTACGGTCGCGCGCTGGGACACCGGCGAGATCGTCGAAGAAAACCTGTTCTACGACGTCGTCGGACTGATGAATCAGATCGGGCTTGGCAAGTAGGCGGCATCATCGCGCGCTAGATCCTCGATGAGGACAAGAGTCATCGTCAACGATCGGATGCAGCGCGGCTACACCTATTGGCGCACCGAGCCGGTGGGCCGCAACTTCGCGCCGGGGTTCACGCCGGATCTGACCCCGAAAGAGATGCTGCGGCTCGGCATCTTCGGCGGGAAGTACATGACGGACTGCCAGGAAGAGTTTCCACAGAGCTGGTTCGCCCGAGCCAAGCTGTGCGTCGAGCGGCGTGACGCGCGCCTGAACTGCTTCGGCGTGAACGCTTCGCAATCGCTCGGCGTGTGGCGCCGCAGCGGCTGGATCCACAAGCAGGATCCACGCGGGTGGTTCCAGTGGTATTGCCGCTACTACATGGGGCGCAGAACCGCCGACGATGACCGGCAGATTCGACGATGGCGTGCGATCGCCCGACACGTGGCGGCGATTCGGAAGCATTGCGAACCTGAGGATCTCGAATGTCGGAAGCGGCAGCGACAGGCCGTCCTTCATTGGGCGTACGACAGCCGAAAGATCTAAGGCGAAGATCGGTGATGGTGCGGAAGGGGATTCGAACCCCACGCTCTTGCGAGCGCCAGCCCTTCAAGCTGACAGTTGAAGCCGATCGGCCGCGTCCAGTATCGGCTACGGTGTCGGGCTGCCGTCCGCCTGCCGAAAAGCGGCCATCGCTTGGTAAATCCGCCGACGCGCGCGATTCATGTTGCCGAGTGGCTGATGATCGACCAGCGAAAACCAGGGGTTGAAGGCGACGGTCTCGCAGCGCGACACGGTCTCGGCCAAAGTGATGTCCTGTCGCGCGATGACAATCCGCGCGACCGGGAGATAAGGGGAGTCGTGCTCTTTCCACTCGACACTCGCATCCTCGATCGGCATCGTCGCGGCATCCGTCTGGAACTGCAGACAGAATTCGAACGACGCGTCAGCCGTCGACAGTCGTTGTGCGAGCGCGTCACGTAGATACGTATCGGTGAGGGGAAACGGCTGCTTGCTCGTTGTCGCTGACGTCGGCCGCACGATGTACTTGACCGCGCGGCCGGCGCCCAGCAGATACGGTGTCGTGCTCCAGTACGGGATGTCGAGGTGGGAACTCGGAATCTGCCGGGCCTGCGCGCCGATCACGGCGGCCTGCGGATGTCGCAGGAAGTAACTGGCCATGTCGAGCCCGCCGGCGTCCATCGCCCGCAACAAGTTCAGGAATTCTGCCGTGTTCGGCACGACCATGACCGGATAACTGTTCAAGATGAAGTCCTGCGACGTTGCGCCGGCGGTCAGGTTGCGTCCCGGGACGTCCAGCACTTTGATGCTCATGCCGCGGACATCGGGGTCGCGATCAGTGTCCGACGACGCGTTGGCGAACCGGATCCATGCGTCGTACACCGCCGGTTTGGCGAACAACCCCACCTGGAGCTCTGGCGCGAGGCCCTCCGGAACAGCGAACGACGCATGCACGCAGCCGCTGGCCCGGCCCTGGTTGAAGCGAGGCATCGGTCCGGTCGGATGGCGCTTGCGGCTGGTCACCTCGAGGAACGCAATGAACTCGTCAATCGTGGCTTCTTCACGATCGTCGATTGTCTCTTCCGCGATGCGAGGCATATTGGCTCCAGAAAACGGACGCTGGACGAACCGCGCCCTTGGAATCGTGTTGCTATTCGGCCGCCATCATCGATCACGTGGCGCCCCCGGCGCCGCCGTGCCGCACACCGGCAGAGGCAGCATCGGTGTCGCCGGCGCGACTGGTTTCAGATTGTTCTTCAGCAGGAGAGCGTTGAAGGCCACCAGGTCAGTGGCGTTGATTGCCCGCCAACTGGCGAGGGCCGACCGCAGGTCGGTGCAGACGTTCCGCCAGGCCGCAAGCTTCGAAGGATTGGGCGGGATGTCCGACATGTCGATGACCTTGAGCTGGCCGTTCATTGACACCAGCACCGCGCCCTCTTCCGCCTCGACGCCGTTGATCACCGAAAAGCTCACTCCAGGCGCGCCGCCGCCTCGACCGCCGGTGAACGTCGTCGGGCCAGCGAGCTGCGTGAGCTTAGCCGTGAAAGCCGCCGCGGCGTCGGCAACTTCCTTCGGCACATCGCCGCGGGTGACGTCCGCGATCGCCGCTCGCATCGCCGCGATCTGCTGGAATCCATCCCACGACTCGCGCGTGCCGTTGTAGAGCTTCATTTGCAGATCATGTAAGGCGGCGAGATCCGCCGCGGTTGCGCGCGATCCGGGGTCGTTCTTCACGGTGACCGTCTGCGTCAGGATCTGGCCGTCCACGTTCATCCGAAGCGTGTAGACGCCGGGGATGACGAGCGGGCCTTCGCCGCCCCAGTGGGTGTCGCCGGGGACGGCGCCCGTTACGTGGGCCATGTAGTGAATGAACGCGGGCGGCATATCGTACCGGACATCCCAGTTGATCCGATGCATGCCGGCGCCGGTCGCGAGGGGCTGCGGCACGTAGATCCACTCATCGGGCACGGGCGGCGGCGGCTCCGGAATCGGAGGAATCGGATCGCTCGAGTAGTGGCGCACCACCGTCCCCGCGGCGTCGAGCACGTCGAGCGCGATATGCCTGGCCGGCGCGCTGAGGTTGTAATAAATAACCGCGCCCAGCGGTGGATTATCACCGTGCGGCATCTCCGGCGGGAACGGTGTGCCTGTGTTGATGTTGCGGCGCACGCGAATCGCATCGCCGGGCTTGAAAAGATGCGCTGGCTCGGACGCCGTCGCGGGGGTCATCTGCCGGAGCGGCGAGATGTCGTCGAGGATCCAGATACTTCGCCCGTAGGTCGCCACCACCAGGTCGTTGTCCTTCACGACGATGTCGCGGTACGACGTGTTGGGCAGGTTGAGCATCAACGACTGCCAATTGTCGCCATCGTCGAAGCTGACATACATCCCGCTTTCGGTACCGGCGAAGAGCAGTCCGGCCTTCTTCGGATCCGCACGGATGACGCGTGAATAGCTGCCGCTCACCTCACCGGTCGGCAATCCGTTGACGATCTTTGTCCACGTTTTGCCGTAGTCGTGCGTGCGATAGAACGCCGGCGTGTTGACGGCGATACCCCGGTTGATCGCGATGTAGGCCGCACCGGCATCGTGATACGACGCATCGATTGCCGAGATCCCACCACCACGACCGCCTCCGCCGCCAGCGCCACCCGCGGCTACGGCGGGAGGTTCGGGCAGAGCGGCTTCGGTCCACGCGAGGCCGTGGTTCCTGGTCACGTGGACCGCGCCGTTGCTCATCCCCACCCACATCACGCCTGGTGCGACGTTCGAAGTCGTGATGGCGTTGATCGTCGCGCCTGCGGCACCGCCTCGGCCGCCGCCTCTCGCGCCCGCCTGCGCTGGCGCGCCTGCCGGCGCAGCTCCGGCGGGCACCCCAAGATCCGGCGAAATGCGCTTCCAGTTCACCGCGCCGTCGGTCGTGGCGTAGAGGTACTGGAACCCGAGGAGCAACTCGTGCGGATTGGCGCGCGAGAAGATCAGCGGCTGGTCGCCGGTCCGCCGGAGATTGAGGGTCGTATCGACGTTGGGAGAGACATCGACCCACTGATTCGTGGGTTTGGTGACCTTCACGATGCCGGCCGTGGATCCGACCATGTACACGATGTTCGGGTCGAGCGGATCGGGTGCGACGAAGCCGTTCTCGTACGCAGGGGTGGGATACCAGTCGAGCATGGTCACCGCCCCGAGTTCGCCGCGGCTTCGCACGGACACAGCGCAGGAGTCCTGCTCACTGCCGTAAATCCAGTACGGCCACGAATTGTCGACACCGATGTGATAAATCTGCGCCGTGGGTTGGTTGTACCAGCTGCTCCACGCAAGACCCGCGTCCAGGGTGATCGTGCCGCCCTGGTCGTAGCCGAAAATCATCCGCTTGTCGTCGGTGGGATCGAGCCATCCCACTTGCGGATCGTCACCGCCCGGCGCGCCCTTGAACCCGGTGAAGGTGTTGCCGCCGTCCCGCGAAATGAACGCCGCGGTGTTGAAGGTGTACACGATGTCGGGGTTCTTGGTATTGACGAAGACGCCGGACGTGTAATTTCCCTGTCCGTTCGCGATGCGCGCGTCGCTGGCCGCGCAGCGGTGCCACGACGTGCCGCCATCATCCGAGCGGAAGAGGCCGACCTGCGCGGGACCCACCACGAACATTCGCTGAGCGTTGGTGTTCATCGCGACCGCCACCGTCAGACGCCCGGTCAGCGGAGTGGGGAGGCCGCCGCCGGCGATCGGCGTCCACGTCACTCCTTGATCGGTCGATTTGTAGAGTCCCGTGCCGGTGGTCGCGGCAGGCGCCGTGGCCGTCGCCGCACTGCCCGTGCCGCGGCTCGCGCGCTGGATCGTGCTCGCGAGCACGACATTGGGATGATCGTACGCCCAGGCCAAGCTCTGCGCGCCCGTGCTGGCATCCACCGCCAGCGTCTTGGTCCACGTCTCACCGCCATCGGTGCTGCGATAGATGCCGCGCCGGTCACTGGTGGCGCGCGTGCTGCCAAGCACACTCACGAGGAGGAGATTCGGATTGTGTGGGTCGACGAGGATGGCGGGGATCTGTCCGCTGTCCTCGAATCCCGGGAGATGGCGCCACGTTTTCCCGGCGTCCGTGGACTTGTAGATGCCGTTGCCGTCACCGGTGCTCCCGGTGCCGACGTACACGATGTTGGGATCGGACGGCGCGACCTCGACCGACCCGATCGAGGAGACATCCTTGATGCTGTCGAAGATCGGGTACCAGGTGGTGCCGGCGCTCGTGGTCTTCCAGACGCCGCCGAGCACCATGCCCATGTAGAAGACGCCGGGTTGACCGATCGCCCCCGACACCGCCGAAACGCGACCGGCGCGAAACGGCCCGACATTCCGCCACTTGAGGCCGCCGAGCAGCGTCGACGGCATCGAGGTTGTGGTGGACGTGGCCGCACCGACTCCGAGCACTCCGGCCAGGGCGATCGCTGGGAATCGCCAGAAAGAGGCAGCGCTGCGTATTCTCATGATCGTCTCACCGCTGTTAGGGACTGGAGGCAACGGGGAGCATACCGCGATGTTTATTCAGAAGGCAGCCAGTGAGCCAGGACCTTTGGCGGACAACCGACAGGTTGGTGCGGAAGGGGGGGTTCGAACCCCCACGCTCTTGCGAGCGCCAGCCCCTCAACCTGGTCGATTTCCTATGCTGACGCGAAATGGCGCGTATTCAGCGGACGGATGTGGGGCAGGAGCGTTCTGGAGTGAACGCCAGCGACGACTCTATTCGCACAAATTCGCACAGGGTTTGTCGACTGACGACGCGTTGGCTGCACGTGACTTGCTGGTCGCCAGACTTGAAGAATGTCGAATGGTCAGTCGTGCTCACAACCGAGAGATAACCGCCTCCGGATCCCATCGGATGCTTCATGGAATTGATGACGTCGGCCTTACTGACATCGTCGACCAGGGAGAAGTGGTTCCACGACCTGAGCTCCTAGCGTGCGCAGGCGCCTTGCTGGCCCAAGCACCGATCCCGAAAATTCTCAAGGAGGCAGAGACGGCGTATCTCGTCAATGAGGGCGTGACGGGAGAAACTTTGCGCGTCTCGCTAAGCGAGAATCAGCGTCTTCATGGGGAAGCGAAGGGTTGGAGCGCCTAGGTCCGGTCTACCCGGCGCGGCCTGAGCCGCCGTCGAGCCGTCACCGCCGCGAGGCCGGTGCCGAGCAGGAGCAAGGTAGTCGGCTCCGGCACCGCCTGGGTGTTCACGCTCAGCGTGTTTACGTTGACGTCGGTTTGCTGAGACGGTTGAATGACGAGCCGTGTAATGTCGGCGGTTGAGTCCAGAATCCCGAGGAAGACCGCTGAGTTGTCCTGCCTGTTGCCGGAATTCGTCGTCACGCTGAACTGGCCGAGCAGGTTGTTTAGGCTGTCGTAGGCAGAGAGCTGAACGACGATGACACCAAATCCGTTCTGAAACTGCGCTCCAGCGCCTCGCACGGGGCTAGCGAACGTGATCTCGATCGGCCCAGGAAACGCGAAGAATAGGTTATCGCCGGCTGCGAAGTTGCCAAGGAAGGTGGTGCCCTGCTGGAGGCGGCCGAAGAAGTCGGGGCTCGATACGATCGCGCTCAAGCCCAGGTTGGATGTGACAGTCGTGCTGAAGCCGCCGGGCGAGATTACACCGTTCGGTCCCAGTTGGGCCCAATCGATGGCGTCATTCGCGCCGAGCCCGCCCCGCGTTGAGATGGCGATGGAGCTCGCGTGCGCCGGTCCCGCCAGCAGAAGCAGGCATACGGCAACCAGAGCCGGTGTCCTTCCGCTCGCCATTCGATCCTCCAGATCTGAACTGTCAAGAACCGTTCGGATGAGAGTTGAAAGGCTTACTTCGCAATTGCCGTTCCATTTGCGGATCGTCGGAACTGGCGCCTGAATTCTGGAGGGCGGTAAAGATCGCAAGAATATTTCTGCCCGCCGCAGGACATTCGTCTGCCGACACCCTCCGCGGCAGGCAACGGTTTCAGCTCAGCCCCTTGGTCCTCTGTGCTGCGGCAAGTGGTGTCCGGAACTCTGCGAGGTCACATCCAAGGAATTGACGGCGTGCTGTTGTTCGGGCTTATTGGGGCACCCTTTTCTTGGTCCTTGCAGAGCTGCGATCGGAATGAGTTCCCCGTCAACGCGCGCTGAGAGTTCCCAGCCAAGCGAACAGACTCAGGAGCGCGCCGTGCGGCGAGCGTGTCTTCGGCTGAGTCGTCAAGGTTCGCTGCAACTGACTGAATCTGAAGTTGGTGCGGAAGGGGGGATTCGAACCCCCACGCTCTTGCGAGCGCCAGCCCCTCAAGCCATTGCCGCGTACGCCGATCGGCCTGTCGTATCAACCACTTACGAGCTTTGGTCGACCGCTGGCGCGTCCGAGCGTTCCCGAGAATTTCCGCGCGTTTCCGCGTCTGGGTCGGCGCGCCTGGCCACAGTTTTTTGCGGCGGGCGCTTGCGCGCGCGCATCACGAGATCCTGAATCGGCAACGCCGCAGAAAGCCGCTCGGCGACGGGCAGCTCGTGTCGCGGCCGCAGGTGCGTGTAGAGCATCGTCGTCGACGCCTGCAGCTGCCCCATCATGTTCATACGCTTCTCGAGGGGCACCTCGAGGTCGGCGAGGAGCGTCGCCGCGGTGTGCCGCAGCGTGTGGAACGTGATGCCGTCCGCGGCCGCGCGACCGTACACCAGGTGCGGCCGCGTCGCGGCCGCGCGCTCGATGGCGCCGCGCATCGCCCCGCGCAGGCCCTTGAGCGAGTCGCCCTGGTACGTGATGACGGATTCGCACGTGCCCGCGCGGACCTTCGCGTCTTCGAGGATGACGCGCAGCTGGTCCGGCACGTAGGCGACGAGCGGCCGCTTCGTGTGTCGGCGGGTCTTGTGCTCGTGGACGGTGAGCCGCGAGAGATCGGGCGCGAAGTCCCGCCACCGCAACCGGAGAATGTTGCCCTCGCGCAGCTTCGGGGTCAGTAGCGCCAATGCGAGGGCCAAACGCAGGTGATAGCTCGCGACCTCGAGGATCGCGAGGATGTCCTCGATCTCGAGCGACGCCGTGCGGCCCTCGCGCGGATCGCGCCAGCCGCCGGCAAACGGGTTCGACGTGATCCCCGTCTGCGAGCGCCACAGCGGACTCATCGCGAGCCGAAACATCTGCGAGAGGAGCGACCGGTACTGGTTCTTCGTCTGGCCTGACCACGGGCGGAACCGAGCCACCGGCGTCTTCGCTTTCGACCGACCGCTCACGCGCTTCGGCTGTTCGAGCCAAGTCTCCCACTTGAGAATCCACGAGGGATCGGTCACGACGTCGCCGAGCGTCAGGTCATGGTACGGTGCGCCGGCTTCGCGGTCCTTCACTTCGGCCGGCGCCGTGCCCCAGAACCGGAGCGCCACGCGCACCAAGTCGCGCACGCGGCCGGCGTGCAAGCCGCGTTTCACGGCGTTGTCGTAGTAGTGCGCCGCCCACTCCTGGAACTTCGGCGTCGCCGGCGGGCCGCCCAGGGCCAAGCCATGGGCCGCTTGCCGCGCCTTCAGCTTCGCGTCGCGCTCGACGAGCTCCGCGTCCTGGCGCGTGAGCTGCCCCGTGGACCCGCGGTACCGCTGCGCCTGATAGTAGAAGGCATACCACCACACGCCGCCGCGCTTGTAGACGCTCATCGCCGACGCTCGAGCGACAGGCGCAGTTCCGCATCGAACGCGGCGACGGCGCCGAGCAGTTGCTGATCGAGGCGCGTGACGGTCTCGGCCGGCGAGGCGGCTTCGACCGGATCCGTCCGGACGTGAGCAATCGAGAGCGGCAGGACGTCTGGCACCGCGAATAGCTGCGCGATCGCGGAGTCGGTCGGTAACGGTTCCGGCGACAATCCCCGCTGGTACTGTTCGAGAATCGCACGCCAGGTCTCGGGGCGCGCGAAGCGCCGATCGAGGCGCGACGCCCTGCGCCAGGCGATCGACGCGTACCGCACCTCCGGGCACAGCACCGCCGCGCCGAGCCACGCCAGGGTCATCCCATGGCGAAGAATGAACAGCGACGCGCGCACCTCCGGCGTCGTCGGCGTGAACTCGGCGTGCGCCACGAGATCTGCGCTCATGGCTTGCGGGCCGTCGTGAGCGTCATCACGCCGTCGGTGCCGTTCGCGCGGTGCGCGAGGATCGTGAGGTCCAGCACCTTCGTCGCGAGCGAGCTGAAGCGCGTCCCGTCGTCGGTCGTAAAGTCCCGCGACGGGACATGGACCTCTTCATGGGAGCGAATCGAGCCCACCCGGGCGGTGTACTTCCGGTGGTTGAGCTCGAGGCGCACCTCCGTCCAGTCCGTGAACTCGTTGTTGCGAATGACGAAGTCCAAGCCTTCCGACGTCACGCTGCCGAACAAGTGCGTGCCGCGATCTGGGATCACTGGGGTCGGGGAGGCCGCCGGGAGCGGATGCGCAGCCTCGTACTGGCGAGCCTGTCTGGAATTGATTCCAGCCAGGATGACGATCAGGGCCACGCCGCCGGCGAGGACCGCCAGGACGACGAGGCCGGAGCGATCGCGCTTCGGCGTGGGAGCGCTTTGATTGGTCATGGTGCTACTTTCCGTCGCGCGCCTTCTTCATCGCGTCGCGCAGGTGCTCAAGGATGTCGTCGGCCAGCCCGCACTCGATGCCTTTGGCCACGTCCGTCGCGGTCACGATCTTGTTACCCAGATTCGCGCGCCTGAACTTGCCGCCGTCATCCCACAACTTCGTGCCATCCGGAAGCTCCGCGTACATGTGGACGCTCGGCGATCCACCAAGCGCGCCTAATGCGTACCGCGAGGTCGCACTGGGAAGGTGAGACGAAACTTTCAGGATGACATCAGCGTCTTCGCGCTTGTCGACGGCTTTGATCGGGGTCGATTTCGAGATGCGCTCGGCGACACACTGTGAGACTGGGAGATCGTCCCCGAGCGGGTCGACCGGTTCAATCCACGCTTTTCTGACCTGGGCGAGGCGTGGGTCGAGCTTGTCGGCAATCAGCGTGGCGGCGAGAAGCAGAACGACGATGACGGCGAGGGAGCGACGCGTCATGGAACCTCCAAAACGTGAGGCGACAGATCTGGCCTAAAAATGACAAATGATCACTATTGGCATATTCGATTTTTCTTGAACTGCTAGAAGAACGACCTGGCGGTCGATGACGAACTCAGGCCAGTTGGGGGTCCGGCCTGCTGTGCCGCGCTCAGCGCGCGCGCGAGCCCCGCCAACGCTTCCTCGCTTCACGGGCCATTCGTTCACCGAAATCGAGCGACCATTCAATGGCTTCATCCGGATCAGGCGCTTCGGCCTGTGACGAGAGTAAGCCGATCGCCCCGCATGCCGCGTAGTACTCCTCGAGCGATGAGATGACCCCTGATGGCAGAGCCGGCGGCTTGGGATTCATCAGTGGCGTCATGCCGGACGGTTTCCTCCAGAGCGTCGTGAAGCGCGGTGAAGATCCCGCATCCCTGGCGCTTGTTGCCGATCTGCGAGCCATCAAGGAATCCTCTTGAAGTTCAGCCAGGCTCTCATCAAGAACCCTTTCGATCAACGGCCCGGCCTTTGGGAGCGCTTCTAACAGCTCGTGCACTTTCCTCACGAGCCTCCTGCGTGGCGTGGCGCAGTCGCTTCGCGACCTTACGTTCGCGTTTGAGATCACGAGGCTGATTTGGGGAGTTGGCATCAGCACCTCCGTCGGTGTCGATGCGTTCTATACCAGAGATCGTATGCTCTTGGATCTGTGTTATGGAAAGCCCTGGATCGATCGCGGCGATCAAATTTGTCGCTGCGTCACGCACTGCGGCGAGTCGACGATTTAGATCCTCGGTCTGCTGCTCGAGCCGCCAAATCTTTGCTGGCAACGTGCTGCCCTCAAGATCGTCCTGCGGACGACTGAGAGCGATCTCTCGGAGTGCAGGTTCTGTAATGTCTTGATTCTTGACGCTCGCGAGGAAGGCGCGAACGAGCGCCAGCTCATCGAGCGAGTACAACCTGGACAAGCTCCATAGCGCGAGCACATCGGGCACGCGCTCCTGTTTTTCGTACCGCTGCAGGGCGGAGCTCGAAATCGGTGGCAGGCCTTCTTTGCGGAGCCTGAGCGCGACCTGCTCGTACGAAGCTCTTGGCCGCAGGGCTTCGTTCCGAAGCTTTCCCAGCATTGCCCCGAACGTCTTGAGGCCGCGGTCGCCGCCCAAAGGCACGCGCTTCGCCACTGGAGCGAGTGTAGACGGGCTTCCATCCCCAAAGTGACAGGCGGATACTTTTGGTGTTGACAATCGGGGACGCACGGATCTACAGTGCATCCCCAGATGGGGACGCCTCAAAGATTCGACATCGCGAAGCTGCAACACGACATTGACGTGCGCGGCTGGCTCCCCATCGATCTCGCGCGGGCCGCTGGCGTCTCGAAGATGACCGTCTCGCGGATCTTGAGCGGGGAGCGGTCGAATCCCCGGACCTGGGAAAAGCTCGCGCGCGCGCTTGGCCACAGCAATCGACGTTACCTGCTGTCCCTGAAAGCCGAGGTCGCCTGACGCCATGTCCGAGAGTCTGTTGCCTCGGCCACCGCGAACGCCTGCGAAATCGCTTCGCGCCGAATCTCGCGATGATCGCAGCGATTCGCTCCCAGTTCGCACTGCTTCGCAGCCCCTGCGAATCGATGCGAAGCAGGAGTTTCTGACGGACATCAACGAGACGCGCACACGTCTCGGCAAATCCGTGGAGGCCATGGCGATCGATGCGGGCTGCCCGCTGTCGTCGATGAGTGACGCGCTGGCGGGGAAGGAAGGCCGCAATTTCGCCGGGCACTGGCTGATCGCCCAAGGCGATGCCTTTGTCGACACCTTCAATCGCATCCGCGAGGAACGGCGCGGGATCACGCCGGCCGCGAAGCGTGCAAAGCGGGCCGTGGCCATCGCCGAGCTCGTCCGGTTCATCGTCGAGGAGGCCTCGTGAGGGACGACCTGATCTTCGCGTTCGTGGTGCTGTCGTTCCTGACGGCGATCGGGACGGTCTTGGCGGTGGCCGCGCGCGTGTGGCCGCGCGCGTTCTTCCGGATCTTCGATCCGACGCGGTGGGGCCGATGATGAGCGCCCGCCGCATCGCTGGCTGCCGCTACTTCGCGGTCGTTGGGGGCGACGACTCAAGTCGAGCCGCCGTCGCCAGCGCCGGACCGGTGTCGGTTGTCGTCGATCTCCACATCCCTAGGGTCATCGTTGAACGCGATCAGCAGAGCGTCACGCTCACGCGTGGCGAGTTCATCGCGCTCGCGGCACAAGCGGAACGGATCGTCAAGGAGTGGCAATCATGAAACCGAAGACGACAGGGAAGTCTCGGAACCCCGCCGCACAGGACGCGACACTCATCAATGTCCGGGCGCTCAAGGCCGCAGTCCGCAAGCTCGCCGATCGCGTCGCCACGCAGGAGGAGCTTCTCGCCGCGTACGCGGCCACCCTCCGCGGCGTGACCGAGCGTCTCGCGACGCTCGAGTCCAGGAGTAGCCGATGAAGCCGGCCGCGACCGTCCCCGAGCCAGTGAGCGAAGGGCATCCGCTCTATCGCGACGAGCGGTACACGCCGCCGCAGGCGGCCGCCTACCTGCACATCTGCGTCGATCGCGTCTATCGCTACGCTGCGGGCGGCCAGCTCGGGCATCGGCGTGACGGCCGCCGGCGGCTGCGGTTCAGCCAGGCCGATCTGGATGTCTGGCGCGCGGCGCATCGCGTCGAAGCCCGCGACCGGGCGACGGTTCGGCTGAAGCACGCGAGGTCGAACCGCACCGCGATCCTGCCGCCGACGACCTCTCACGCTCTCTTCGATCCCAGTCACGGTCGCGAGCGGAGGCCCGCATGAGTCTGCACTGGACGGCACTGACGCCGGCGCAGCTGCAGATCCTCGCCGTCGTTGTCGTGGTGGCGCTGCTCGCGACGATGGTCCGCCTCGCCTGGCTGCAGGCGCAGGAGGATTTTCAGAAGGACGCGCCCGCCGTCGTGCGCACGCTCTGCTGCGACGAGCTCGTGGAGCCGCGCGCGGCCGAGTTCGTGACGGCCGACTACTTCCACGGCCATGTCATTCCGTCGTCCGGCGGCTGGTGCTGTCGACTCGGGCACGGCTGCCGCGCGGCGGATGCGATCGTGATTGAGGCACGTCGAGGGCACCGCGCCGCGCCCGCACCGCGAACGGTGAACTGAACAAACACGAAGGGCCGCAAGCGCTCGTAACGCCTGCGGCCCGGATGGAGCAACCAAATGGTCACGCAAAGTGTAGCACCGAAACCCATGACTGAATCCACGAATCCCGCGCCGGGCGCGTTGACGACGATCGACTCTGGGCGCACGTCGCAGGTCATCCGCACGTCTGAGCAATACCGGCAGAGTCTGCTGCGGTGGACGGGCGAGCACTATCACGTGCTCTCGCCGTTCGCGAACTTCGCCGCGCTGCCCGGCCACTACGGGATCGTCCCGACGATGGTCGCCCTCGACGACGATCCGGGGCCGAACGGCAGCGGCGACGTCTACCAGGACAACGTCTTCACCAAGGGCGCCGACGTCGCGATCGCCAAGATCGGTCTCGCGAAGATCGCCCAGGCCGCCGGCATGTCGATCACGACCGAGCGCACCGATCTCCGCAACATCCCCAATCTCTGGGAGGTTCGCGCGACGGTGAAGTTCGTCGGACTCGACGGCACGACCCAGGTGCTGACAGCCACCGAAGAACACGACCTGCGCGATGGCTCGCCGCGCGTCAAGGGCTTCACGGCGAACCAGCTCAATCAGCAGCGGGCCAAAGGCCTGCGGCAGTGCGAGGCCCGCGCCATCAACGCCGCGATCCGGATGTTCGGCATTCGCCAAAAGTACTCGCGCGAGGATCTGAAGAAGCCCTTCGTCGTCGTCCGCATCGTGTTCCAGCCGGACATGAGCGACCCCGTCATGCGTCAACAGGTGACCGAGCGCGCACTCGCCGGCACGTCCGCGCTGTACGGCACGAGCGCGCCGGCGTTGCCGCCGGCCGAGCCGCTCGACGTCATCGGGGTCGATCCCGCCGTGGCGGTGACCGACACGGGCAAACCCGCCGCGGCGCCGGCGCCACCCGCCGGCCAGGCGATCGTCGACGTGAAGCACGACATGGAAGCCGGCGTCTACGACGTGACGCTCGAGGGCGGCGAGCTCCTGCAGACGGCCTCGCACGACATCGCGAAGGGCCTCCTCGAAGCCAAGAAGGGGAAGCTGGTCGTCGCGCTCACGTTCGGGCCGGACAGCATGATCGCCGGGTTCACGGTCGTCACCGCGCCGCCGGCGTCGACGGCGCCGCCGTCCGCCGACGCGCTCTTCGTGGACAAGGTCGAGCTGCGCCACGGCAAGAACGACCGTGGGCCCTGGACGATCGCCACCGTCACCTTCTCGAACGGCAAGATCGCGACCACGTTCTCGAGCTCACTGCACCAGCTGGTGACCGAGGCGAAAGAGAAGCGGCTGCCCGTGCGGATCAGCACGTCCGAGAAGGCCGGCTACGACGACCAGCTCGACACGCTCTCGATCATCGACACGCGTCAAGGCACGTTGCCGATCGACGGGAATGGAAAGTACTGACATGGCGGACACCACGATCCCTGTCGGTCTCTGTCAGTGCGGCTGCGGTCAGCGGACGCCCCTGGCGTCGCAGACACGGGCTGACCGCGGCCAGCGCAAAGGTGAGCCGGTCGCGTTCGTCACCGGCGCTCACGGCCGACGGGCGGCAGCCCGAGACCTCGCTGAGCGATTTTGGGAGAAGGTTCGGCGGAGTGATGGCTGCTGGTTGTGGCTGGGCAACCGGAATGCCGATGGCTACGGCCAGTTCAAGATGCCGCGCGGGAACGCGCGAGCGCACAGGGTCGCCTACGAACTCGTCCATGGGCCAATTCCGGCCGGGCAGGACATTTTGCACACCTGTGACAACCCGCCGTGCGTACGGCCTGATCACCTGCTCGCTGGCACGCATCTCGAGAACATGCGCGACATGGTCGCGAAGGGCCGGAAGAATCCAGCGCTCGGCGCGCATAACGGCAAGTCGAAACTGACCGCCGCTCAGGTCGAAGAAATCCGGTTCTCGCCTCTCAGCCGGGCTGAGCTGGCTCGTCGTTTCGGCGTGTCATGGACCTCGGTCGATCACGTCCGCCGCGGGAAGAACTGGAAACAGCGGGGTGCGGCATGACGCGTCTCGTCTGCATCGGCGATTGCCACTTCGGCCCGCAGGGCGGCCGCAACGCGGACCGCTACTGCGCATTCGACCAGATCGTCAGCTACGGCCTCGCGCTCGAGCACCTTGGCGCCTGGCTGCTGGCCGGCGACCTCAATCACGCGAAGATGACGATTGAGGATCGGAACGCGCTCGCCACGCGGCTCCAGACGATGGCCAATCGTGCTCCGGTTTTGATGGTCCGTGGCAATCACGACGCCGAAAACGATTTGGAGATTTTTACGCGGCTCGAGGCGGCCCACGCGATCCAGTTGGCGACCGCACCCCGCGTATATGAGCTGGCCCTTGCCACCGGCCAACGGGCCGCGGTGGCGTGTCTCCCGTATGTCTTTAAGGGACCACTCGTCGGCGCCGGCGTGGGACCTGCGGCGCTCGGGCAGGCGGCTCGCGATCACTTTGACGCGATCCTGCTATCCCTCGCGAACGATCTCGCGATCGCGCGCAGCTTCGGTGCCTTCACTGTGCTGCTGGGTCACCTGAACATCGGCGGCGCCGTCAGCTCTGTTGGTCAACCACAAGTGGGTCAAGATATTGAACTCGACTCGGCGCTGCTCGCGCGGGTCCCGCCGACCGTTCCCAAGATCTTCGGCCACATCCACAAGCACCAGCACATTCACGGCGCGTGGTATCTCGGCTCGATCGCGCGTATGGACTTCGGCGAGCAGGAAGGCAAGGTCTTCGGCGTTCTCTCATTCGAAACGCCGGACGACTACGAGCTCGAGTTCCTGCCGATCGCCGTGCCCGGCCAGCATCACGTCGACGGGCGGCTCACTCGCGAGGCGTTCACCATCATCGCGATCGACGGCGACCTCGTGACTGAACTGCCGGCGCAGGAGTCTTGGCGTGGGACTGATATTCGCGCGCGCTACGCATTCAACCCAGCGGAGATCACGGCCCTCGACGTCGCGAAGATTCACGCCGAGTTCGCCGGCTGCCGCTCGCTCAAGATCGAGCCCGTCCCGGATCGCGCCGTCGAGATTCGCGCGCCGGAGATTGCCGCGGCCACCACGCTCGAAGCCAAGGTCGAGGCCTTCTGCGCCCGATCGGGGCTCGCGTGGTCGGCGGGCGTGCTCGCCAAATTGACGGCGCTCCAAACCCAGGAGCGCGAGGCGCTCTTGAGCGCCGTCGCGTCGGCCGCGCAAGACGCCGGGGCCGTCAACCTCACCGAGGCGGCGACGCCGGAACGGGTGGAGGCCTGACATGGATCTCCGCACCGTCCAGGCGAAGGGCCTCAAGGGCCTGTTTCACTTCCCCGAGGGACTCGCGTTCGATTTCAGCGCGCTGCCCGAGGGCGTCATCGCGATCGTCGGCGCCAACGGCGCCGGCAAGAGCACGCTTCTCGAGCTGCCGATCGCGGCGTTCTACCACGCGTTTCCGTCTCGACCGGAGGCCAAGCTGCTCGACGCGGTCGACGGCCGCGACGCCTTCCTGGACGTCCAGATCGCGTGCGAAGGCCGCGGGGTCTATCGCGCGCGCGTGAATGTCGACGGCGTCGCGCGCACGGCCCAGGCGCTCCTCGAGTGCACCCGACCGGACGGGACGATCGTGCGCGTCAACGACGGCAAGATCTCCACGTTCAAGGACGCGGTCGCGCGCGAGTTCCCGTCGCTCACGTTGCTCCTGGCCTCGGCCTTCGCCGATCAGCTGCGCACGGGATCCTTCCGGACGGCCGGCAAAAAGGAATGCCGCGAGCTCTTCGCCGACCTGCTCGGCCTGGCGCTGTACGAACAGCGGGCGACGACCGCCCGGGCTGCGGCGCTCCTCGTCGACAAACGCCTCGAGGGCCTGCGGAGCCTCATCGCGCATCTGGCCCCGAGGACGACCGAGGCCGAGCTCGAGGCGATCAGCGCCCGCGCGAACCGCCTGCACGTCGATCTCGCGGCGGCCGTCAACGACGTCGAGACCTGCGCTCGCGTCCTGGCCGAGCGTGAGGGCGCCGTCGCCGATCTGCGGTCGGCGGCGGCGCGTTTCATCGCGGCCGACGAGCAGCATCGTGCGCACATACAGCGTCGGCAAGATCGCGCCCGCGACGTTGACGCGTGTGCCGACCAGCGCCGGCAGCTCGAGCAGGACCTCGCGCGCGAGCGGGGACAGATCCTCGGCCGGCGGGATGGCGCGATCGCCGCCGCCGAACAGGCGATCGGCCGGCTGCCGACCGAGGCGCAGCTGACGGCCACGCGGACGCGTCGCCTGGCCGAGATCGACGCGCGCGCGACCGCGGCGTGTGCCGAGATCGATGAGCGGATTATGAACAACCGCGGCTTGCTTGATCGCGAGCGGGAGATCCGTGCCGCGGCGACCGAGCTCCGCCAGCTCGAGGCGGAGCTCGAGACCGCCGGCGCCGACGAACGCACGAGTCAAGCCGCGTGGCTCGCGGCCGAGCGCGTGTATCACGACGCGCACCTGCAGAAGCAGCACACCGCCGCGGCCGTCACCCGTCTGCGCACGAGCCAAGAACGCGCCGGGTGGCTGACCGGCGTGCCTTGTCACGGGGAAGGGCCCTACGCGGCGTGCCGCTTCCTCGTCGACGCCGTCGCCGCGCGCGACACCGTCCGCGAGATCGCGACGGCGACGGAGGAGGCGGACCGTGACGCCCTCGCGCGGCTTACCGCGGCGGACCAGGCACGCGCCGAAGCGCACGAGCGCACGCAGTCGGCCCGCACGCGCCTCGGCGAGCTCACGTCACGGACGACCGTGATCCAACCGCTGGCGCAGCGTCTCGCCTTGCTCGAGGCGGCCCAGGCACGCGTGCAGGAGCTCGCCCACGAGCGGCAGCGCCTCGAGACGCAAGCCGACCTCGACCGTGCAGCCGCGCACCAAGCCCACGACGAGGCGGTCGAGGCAGGCCTCGTGGCCGTCGCGCAGCACCACGAAACCATCAACACGGCGCGGCAGCACGCCACCGACGAACAGAACGACCTCACCCGGCGCGCGGACGTCAAGTTCACGGCGATCGCGACCGCTGAAGCGGCGATCGCCCGCGACCTGACGGCGCTCGACCAGACGATCGAGAGTCTGGCCGCGCTCCGCGATCAGCACGCCGGCGCGAAGGTGGCGCTCGAGCAGGCCGAGACGGGGCTCGTGAGCGCCCGCGCGCACGACGTCGGCGCCCGACAGACCCTGACACGGCTCGAGGCTGATATAGCCGCCTTCGAGGATCAGCGCGCGCGCTTCCAGGAGGAGCTGGCCCAACGCCTTGCGCTCGACGCGGAGGCGACCAGGCTCGAGACCGAGCAGATCGAATGGACGGTGCTCGCGAAAGCCCTCGGCCGCGATGGGCTGCCGACGCTCGAGATTGACGCGGCCGGGCCCGGCGTGACGGCGCTCGCCAACGATCTGCTCCAGGCCTGCTTCGGCGCGCGCTTCAGCGTGCAGATCGTGACGCAGGTGCCGACCGTCGACGGCAAGGGCGTGAAGGAAGTCTTCGAAGTCCAGGTCTTCGACGGCGAGCGCGGCGGCGAGACGAAGGATCTCCGGCTGCTGTCCGGCGGGGAAGCCGTGATTGTGGATGAAGCAATCAAGAGTTCCATCGCGCTCTACAACAACCAGCAGAACATCTTTCCGATCCGCACGTGCTTCCGCGACGAGACGATCGGCGCGCTCGATCCTGAGAATGCGCTCCGCTACGTCGCAATGCTCCGCCGGATTCGCGAGCGCGGCGGGTTCAGCCGCGTCCTCTTTGTCTCGCACAACCTGGACGCCGCCCGGCTGGCCGATGCGCAGCTGCACGTGCATGACGGCCGGATTGACGTCGTCTATCCCCCGTTCGCCGGCGCGGAGGCCGCATGATCGACACATTCGACGCTCGTGCTGCCGTCGCCCTGCTCGCGCTGACGTCGGCGATGGTCTTCGCCGTGGCCTACGTCTTGGCGCGCCGATCTGTGCGGGATCTCAAGGAGGAAGTCGCGCGGCGCGGGCGAGCGATCGTGGGCCTCAGCGAGGACCTGCGCGGGTGCCAGATCCAGCGCGACGACTTGAAAAAGCAGGTCGCCCTCTTTCAGGCGCAGTGCCGGATCGCGGAAGGCCTGTGGTACCGGCCGGATGGATCGCAATTGCGGGTCCAGCGCTTGACCGACGTCACCATCACGCCGGCCGCGATCGCGGACCCGTTCGCTGACCTGCCCACGGACGGGAGGCGGCACTGATGCTGCGCGCGCTCCTCCGCCTGCTGCGACGGCGCCACTGGCAGCGTCGTCACGTCGATCCGGCGTGGACGAAGCAGACGCCGGTCCTGAAGTTCGCCGGCCACGATCCGTCGAAGGCCGCCGCGGTCTTCGCGCGGGAGCAACGACAGGCGGCCCAACGGCGGGCGAGGAGTGCGCGGGCGCGAACGCGCGTGAAGCGATCAACGGACGTCTTCGTGCTGCCGCGGAAGCAGGCCTGATGCGGCAGGGCGCCTTCCGAGAGTTCTACCAGCCAGATCTTGTCCCGCGACCGCGCGCACACAAACGCCAGCGGCAGAGCGCCCGCGAGGTGTACCGACAACAGCGGGCCGTCGACGTGACGAAGGCGGCGCGCGGCCAGGAGACGCGGGAAGGCCAAGTGCTTCGGACGCTCGCGGCCCACTGGAACGCGACGCAACGATCGCCGACGGCGCTCGAACTCCTCGAGTGGGCGCGCGCCCGCGGCGAGCGCGTGTTCGACGTGAACTCGATCCGCCCGCGGCTCAACGAGCTCGTCGCGCGTGGTCTCGTCGAGCCGCGGGCCAAGCGGCGCTGCACAGTGAGTGGCAAGACGGTCTGGACGTGGGCGGTACGGGAGATCGGCAGTCAGGAACCTCGGTAGCACGACAGACGGGAAGGTTGGCGTTGGCCAGAGGACGCATGATTTCAAAATCCCTCAGCACTTCCGTGTGCTTCGCTCGCCTCTTTGAGGTGTGCCCTGACCTGGCCGAGTTTGCGCAGTCGCTCTATCCGCTCCTCGTCTCACACGCGGACGATTTTGGCCGAGAGCAGGGGGACGTCCTCACCGTCAAGTACCGGATTCATCCTCGATCGCCACGTTCCGAACAGGAATTTGAGCGCGCGATTCACGCCCTGCATGACGTCGGGCTCATCGTGTGGTACGAGGCGAAGGGGCGGCGCTGCTACCAAGTCGTCAAGTTCGACGACCATCAAACTGGGCTCCATAAACGCACCAAAAGCGCATTCCCGGCGGTTCCCGGAAATTCCGGGAATTTCCCGGAAAGTCCCGGCCAACTAAAGAGAACAGAAGAGAAGAGAACTGAAGGGAAGGGAACAGAACAAGAGACTAGCTCGACGCCGCTTCGCGCCGCCGAGCCGGCCGTCATCAGCTTCCCGACGGTGGGCAAGGTTCCCACCTGGGCACTGACCCGCCCGCAGATCGCCGAGTGGGGCGAGCAGTTCCCAGGAATCGACGTCCCCGGCGAAGCCCGCAAGGCCCTCGCCTGGGTGAAGGCGAATCCGACGAAGCGTAAGACCGCCAGCGGCATGCCGCGGTTCCTCGTCAGCTGGCTGGGCCGGTCGGTGAACTCAGGGCGCGCCGCTCATCTACCGCGCCAGCAGCCGGCCTACGAGCACATGCACGTCTGGCGCGAGGAGTGCGAGCGCCTTCACGGGAGTCGCTGTGGGAATCCGCGATTTCACGCCGCAAAGATGGCCGAAGAGGCTGAAACGGCGGTGGGCTGATGGAATGGCGCGTTTCGGACGGCCGCACCTGCGGCTTGTGTGGCGTGTGGATTCCCGCCGGGCAGCCGGTCGCACTCATGACCGATCGACATCTCCGCCGATGTGAGGCCTGCGCCGGCGCGCCGGTTGATGGAGCCCAACTCAACGAGACCGCGCTCGAACGCCAGGCCCTGCGCGAAGACGGTATGACGTCGCCGACGGCGACCAAAGGAGCCAGCCAATGAAAGCCGACGTAACGTTTCACGACCTGCCGCTCGACGCGATCGTCGCGTCGAAAACAAACCCGCGCACACACTTCGATCCGAGCTATCTCGCGCAGCTCCGCGACAGCATCGCCGACAAAGGCGTCGTCTCGCCGATTCTGGTGCGGCCGCATGTGAACGGCCGGCCGGCGGGGGAGCGCTTCGAGATTGTCGCCGGTGAGTGTCGCGTCCGCGCCTCCCGTTCAGCCGGGCGCATGACGATTCCGGCGATCGTGCGCGAGCTCACGGACGATCAAGCGCTCGAGATCCAGCTCGTCGAGAACGTGCACCGCCGCGATCTGACGCCGCTCGAGCAGGCGCGCGGGTATCGCCAGCTCATCGATTCGAATCCGACGAAGCACAGCGCGGAGTCGATCGCCGCACGGCTCGGGCTGTCCCCGCAGTGGGTCTGGGATCGGATGAAGCTCAACGACCTGCACCCCGCCGCGAAGACGCTGCTCGAACGCGAGCGGATGTCAGTCGGCCACGCGATCTTGATCGCGCGCTTGAAGCCGGAGGATCAGCTGCGCGTGATTGACCACGAGCCGATGACCGAGGGCATTGGGGGAAATCGCGAAGGCCTCTGGCGCCAGGACACGTCGCTGCTCGACGATGAGACCGACGAGAAGGCGCGCAAGGCCGATCCCACGCACGGCCTGCAGCCGGTCTCGGTGCGCGAGCTGCAGAAGTGGATCGACGATCACATTCGGTTCGACGTGAAGCATGCCGCGAAAGCGGTCCCGTTCGAGTTCGAACCTCTCGCCGCGCAGGTCGCCGACGCCGTCGCGCAGCCCGGCCGCGGGAAGAAAGTGATCGCGATCTCGTTCGAGCACTACACGCAGCCTGACGCCCGCAGCGACGAGGAGCGGACCTACGGGCCGCAGTCCTGGCGCCGCGCCGACGGCAGTAAGAAATCGCAGCCGGCGCCCGGCTATGTCAACAAGATGCTCGACTCGCCGACGTGCGAGTTCGCTGTCCTCGGCGTCGTCGCCGCCGGCGAGCGCCGCGGCCAGGCCTTCGACGTCTGCGTCGCGCGCGACCGGTGCGAGGTGCACTGGAAGACCGAGGTGGCGGAGAAGCGGAAGCGCGAGCAGGCGAAGGCGAGCGGGAAGCCCAGCGCGACTGCCGCGGCGAAGAAGCGCGCCGACGACCGCGAAGCGCGTGAACGTGACGTGGAGGAACAGCGTGCGGCCCGCTGGAAGGCCTTCTCCGCCAACCTCAAGAAAGCGGTCCTGGCGGCCCCCATCCCCGCGACGCTGCCGAAGCCGCTCTACGCGGCCATTCTGAAGAACTACAAGCTGCCGGCGACCACGAAGCCGGCGCACTTGGCACACGCCCTGCTGCGGCGAGCGCTCGCCAGCGACTTCGACCGCTACATGTGGGACAGCAATGAGCGCGAGTACGTCGCCTGGGCGAAGCTGCTCGGTGTCGACGTCAAGGCCTGCGAGCCCGCGCCAGTCCAGACGTCTGGAGCCACAGCCGGGAAGAACGCGAAGGCCAAGAAGTGAACGACGTCGCTACACGGGCCTGTGAAGGGTGCGGCCAGTCGTTCAAGCCGCGACTGCGCGCGGTGCGCGCCGGGCAGGGACGATTCTGCTCACGGCGCTGCACCGCCCGTGCGACGAGGTCAGGGCCAGCCAGCGCATGGTGGCGCGGTGGCCGGTCTGTGGAGCCTTCAGGCTACATCACGCAGTGCACCAGCCCAGGAGAGAAGCAGCGCGAGCACATCCTCGTTGCTGAACGAGCGCTGGGGCGTCCGTTGCCACCAGCGGCGGTGGTGCATCACGTTGACGGCAATCGGCAGAACAATCGCAACAACAACCTCGTGATCTGCCAGGACACCGCCTATCACTTGCTGTTGCACCGGCGCGATCGCGTCCGACGACTGGGTGGGCGACCAGGTCTCGACAAGTACTGCCCGCGCTGCTGCCGGCCACGTCCCATCACGGAGTTCTGGCGTAACCGCGCGTGTAAGACGGACGGTCTCTCGCCCTACTGCATCACATGCGGACGCGCCGATCGCGCGCTCAGAAAGGCCCGGCAATCAGCATGAGCGATCATCCGCGGAGGCTCTTGAAGGCATGGAAGGACACCGCGCGTGTCGACGTCTGTCGCGCGGCGAGCTGCCGGCGGACCATCACGTTCATCCAGAACGCGAAGACGCTGAAGTTCGTGCCGTTCGACGACATCTCGCCGATCGTCCGCGAGAGCGAGATCGGCACCGGCCGTGAGCTGTGGACGCTCGACCTGGCCAAGACCCACTTCGCGAGCTGCAAGGCGGCGCCGCAATTCAAGCGGAGGCGCCGGTGACGACCGCTTCAAAGTCCCGAGCGCGAGGGCTGCCCGTTGAGCTGCTCACGCCAGATGTTCGCGAGCGGTTCTGGGGAAAGGTCGATCGCTCGACTGGACCGGATGCGTGTTGGCCTTGGCGTGGAGCTATCTCGGGTCGATACGGCTACTTCAGGCTCGGGAGCCTCAAGGACGGCACTCGCCGGCAGGTCGGGGCGCATCAGGTCGCGTGCGTCTTGAGGCACGGATCGCTCATGCCAGATCAAGAGCCGCACCATACCTGCCGCAATGGTCGATGTGTCAATCCTGCGCACCTCGAGCCGCGGGATCGGCCCTCGCACGACGTAGAGCACACAACTGATCGGATCGTGTCGGGTCGGCGTTTGGCTCGTCATCCGAACACCGTCAAGAGCTGGGGTCGGTTTCAGCGGGAGAAAACGCACTGCCGGAACGGGCATCCGTATGACGACGACAACACGATGCGTTCAGGGAGCGAGCGAATTTGCAGGACATGCTCCAAGGCTGCCGGCATTCGCCATCGGTTGAAACAGGGGCAGGCTGTCACTCTTGAGATTCGGTCGTGGCTCGATGAATTTGATCGGGATGTACGAGCGAGGCGCAGGACATGACGGGCCTCGAGCGCTTCACCGCGGCGGTGCCGGAGCTGCTCGCGGCGGCGCAGGCCCGCGATCATCGGATCGGCGTCCGCACGCGCGAGGCGCTCCGCGAACTCCAGCACTACGAGTGTCCAGTTGGCCTCAAGGTTGGCGAGGCCTGGATCTTCGTCGTCGCGCAGAAGCTCGACACGCCGAACCGCTTCCGCGCGCACTGGTCGCTGCAAAACAGCGCGCGCGCGAAGTGGGAGCGCCAGCTCCGCGGGGTCATCTGCCGGGCGCTCGGCGTCGCGTCGTGGGAAGGCCTGCAGCTGCTCGGGCGCCGGCCGACGTGCTCGGTGCGGATGACGCTCCAGGTCGTCCGCCTGGTCGCCTCGTCCCGCGAGTTCATCCGCGACGACGACAATCTCGCGTTCTCCCGCAAAGGCGCCACCGACGCCATGAAGCGCACGGGCCTGCTCAAAGAGGACCGGCGCGAGTGGCTCGAGGCGCTGCCCATCACCCAGGACGTGGCGGCTGCCGGCCACGCCCTCACTGTGTTCTATCTCTGGCCGGACGACGGCGACGGCCTTTTCTCAGGAGCGACGAATGTTCACCGACAAGCACGTCCGCATGCACGTCCAGAAGGCCGTCATCAAGACCGAGGAGCGCAAGAAGGACGAGCGGTTCCCGGTCCTCGCCGTCGCGTTGGTCCTCGAGCCGTTGACGTTGCACCTGGCGAAACAGCTGGGCCCCGACGTCGCCGCGCACTGCTTCACGCCGACCAAAAAGATCCGCGATGAGATGACGAAGATCGAGATCCGGCTCCGCGAGAAGGAGCAGGCGCTGACGGTCTGCATGGCCGACGTCGCCCCGCACTGCGTGCTGCGCCAGGTCCGCCTGACCGGACTCACGATCGCCAAGCGCGTCGAGAACGACCAGGTCGAGCGGAAGTCGAAGAAGGTCGCCCCACAGGGCGCGACGCTGCGCCTGACGCTCAACTGCCTCATCGATCCCGCGGAGCGCGTCCACCGCGATTTCTTCTGCAGCTTCATCGGGTCCACGTTCGCGTTCACCTTCGATCCCGAGGAGCGGGACCTCTTCGTCGACGTCCACACCGACGAGGACGATGACGACGACGGCGACGGCGAGGAGCAGCGCGAGCTCGAGGGCCACGCGCCGCCCGCGAATCCCGACGCCGGCGACGTCCTCGACGAGCCGACGCCGAAGGACAAGAAGAAGCCTGGCCGGCCGAAGCTCGTCAAAAAGCACACCAACGGCAGCGGGAAGAGCGCGGAGGCGTAGGTGGCGCGGTTTCTGGATGGGCCCGCGGAAGGGGTCACGCTCGGGTTGTCGCGCGCGCCGTTGTTCCTGCGCGCGGTCGTGAAGGCGCACGCGCGACCGCGGCAGTGGGACGCGCTCGACCAGCTCGGGGACGCGCCGGCGCCCGACGAAATGATCATCGCGTACCGCCGGGTGACGGAGCCGGTCCGGGCGCACATCAATCGCGGCCGCCGTGCCGGCGGCTGCGGGTGGATGGAGATCGCCGACTATCGCGTCGTTAGCCCACAGCCTGAGGAGCGCGAGCTCCGCGACAACACCGCCTGGCGCGCGTGGGCGATGCGGCAACCCCGCGAGACGGAGGCGGTCGATGGGCGCGGATGACAAGGCCAGAGCCAGCCACGCGGCGTTCGACCTCTTGCCGGTCACGCGCACGGCGGACCAAACGCATGACTACATCTACGACCAGGGGTTTCTGTGCGAGGGCTGCGGGCATCGGCATGTCGGGCGAGAGCACGAGCAGATCGCATTCGTCTGCGTCTGGTGCGAGTGCGCCCATCGCGCGGTGACCGTCGCGGAGTTTGATCGGATGCGCCGCGTGCGATTCTGCTCGCCGCACTCTCTGATCGAGGTCTTCGACCGCCGGCCGCCGACGACGCCCGAGTCCAATCGTCAGCACTGAGGAACCAGGAGATGAGGATGACCGACCGACCGACCGACCGACCGACCGACCGACCGACAAGGGAGATCCCGATGGTGAAAGCCCGCGTGGTGATCATCGACGCCGAAGGCAGCGACGAGGCGCTGCGCGCGATCATCGCGGCGTTCCAAACCGCCGTCGCGCCGACGTCGGCGCCGGTCTTGGCCGCGCCACCTGCGCCACTCGTGCTCGCGCCAGCGCCGCCCGCGGCCCCGCGGGCCAAACACGCGAAGGCCGCGCCGCGTGGGGGCGTCAGACGCACGCCGGCGTCGACGTCGAAGGCCGCGCCGGCCGCCGGCGGCTCGGTGAAGGACGCAGTCGACGATCTGCGCGCCTTCTTCAACAGGCTGAAAGCGCCGGTGCGCGCGAACGACGTCAAGGCGGCGCTGTCGCTCAACCATTCGACATTCACGCGCGCCCTCAAGCAGTTGACCGACGGCAAGCAGGTCGTCCGTCGCGGGTGGAAGCTCGGGAGCCCAGAGGTCATGGCCGGGCTCGATCAGGAGGGCGATTGACGAGGCCCCGGTGCTGACGTCCCCCGTTGAGACGCCGGCGCCGGCGGAGCCCCCCGCGCTCGCGTACCACCGCCGCATCGCCGCGACGTCGACGTCGGCCGACCGCGTCGAGCGGGCGAACCGCGCGATCGCGCGCCTGACGAAACGGACCGCCGCGCCCGCGGCGCCGGCGCCCGTCAAATCGGCGCCGTCGACGCCCCGGCCCGACACGGTGACCCACCGCCACCACGGCGAGGCGGTCGCGCGGCAGCAGGCGCTGCGCGATCAGGTCCTCGCGTGCCTCGCCGATGGGCAGCTGCACATCTACACGGCCCTGCTCGCGGAGCTCGAGGTGTCGACGGTCAGACTGTGGCCGGTGATCGAGGCGCTCGTCGCGAGCGCCCAAATCGTCGAACGGCCGGCGCCGGCCGGATCGCCCAAGCACGCGCGCTCAGCGTACCGGCTCGCGACCGATGCGGACCGCGCGTCGCGGCCGCCCGTGCGCTCAGTCGCCGTGCCCGCCTTCGACGCCACCGCGCTCCGCCAGAAAGTGGAGAGCGTCTTGCGATCTGGCGCGAGCTACTCGCTGAGCGAGATCGTCCGCAACGCCAGCCTCACGCAGCCGCACGCGAACAGCGAGACCGTAACGGAGGCACTCGAGGCCCTCATGGCCGCGGGGAAAGTCACACGCATTCCCATCGGCACGTTCAGCCGCTACCAGGGCCGCGCGCTCGCGGAGGGCGCCAGCGCATGAAGACCATTCGATTTCGGTGCGAGCGGTGCAAGCGCCGGCTCACCAGGAAGACCGCGTGCGAGGTGGCCGCGTCGTTCGCGTCCTCCGCCGGCGGCAACTTCGAGCTCGGGAGCGGCGGCACGATCGATCACGCCTGGGTGCTCTGCCCGGGCTGCTGCCGGACGATCGTCACGCGCCTGCGCGGGTTCACCGGTCAGGGTGGGAAATGCCGCTGAAGAGCTCATTGAAGATGGCGGACGACCTGGCGCTGCCGCTCGAGACGGCGCCCACGCAAACGTACGCCTTCATCGCACGGAAGGGCGCCGGCAAGACCTACGCCGCCGGAAAGCTGGTCGAGCTGTTCCTGGCCGCCGGTGTCCAGGTCGTCATCCTCGACACCGTCGGCAACTGGTACGGGCTGCGCCTCGGCGCGGACGGGAAAGCGGGCGGCGGATTCGACGTGCCCGTGCTCGGCGGCCTGCGCGGGGACATTCCGCTCGAGGCGCATGGCGGCGCGCTCGTCGCCGACCTGGTCGTCGACACCGGACGGTCGCTCATCCTCGACATGAGCCAGTTCTCGCTGGCGGACCGGAAGCGCTTCGCGGTCACGTTCGGCGAACGGCTGTGGCAGCGCCGCAAGGGCGAGGCCGATCCGGCGCCGGTGCACGTCGTGATCGAGGAGAGCCAGCTCATCGTGCCGCAGTTCACCGGCCGCGGCGGCGACGACGGCCGCATGGTCGGCATCTTCGAAGAGATCATCCGCCTCGGCCGCAACTACGGGATCGGCGTCTCGATGATCACGCAGCGGCCACAGTCGGTGAACAAGGAAGTCCTCAATCAAACCGAGTGCCTTTTCGTCGGCCAGGTGAATGGCGCCCAGGAACGCGACGCCCTGAAGAAGTGGATCGTCCACCAGGGCATGGATGCCCACCTGGTCGATCAACTGCCGAGCCTCAAGATCGGGACGTTCTACGTCTGGTCGCCGCAGTGGCTGCAGCTGCTCGAGCGCATCGCGATCCTCCCCAAGGTCACGTATGACGCGAGCGCCACGCCGAAGCTTGGGACGAAGCGCGCCCAGCGCGAGCTCAAGCCGCTCGACCTGAGCGAGCTCCAGCAGAAGATGTCGGCCACGATCGAACGCGCGAAGGCCGAGGATCCGAAGGAGCTGGGCAAGAAGATCGCCGAGCTCGAGCGGGAGGTGCGTACGGCCAAAGCCGCGCCACCCGCAGCCGCGCCGGCGGCGCCGGTGGAGATCCTGACCGAGCACGACCGGGAGCAGCTGGCGAAGCTGCTGGGGCTCGTCGCCGAGGTGGATCTGCGGCTGACGCGGTTCGCGGCCGCGCAGATGGACGCGCTGACCACGAAGCTCGCCATCCTGCTCGAGACCGCCCGCGCCGCGGCCGTGGACAATGCCGCGGTCGGTGCCTCCGCGCTCAAGACGATTGCCGACCGCGCGGGATTCCGGACGGTCGTCGAGAAGATGGTCTCGGTCGCCGCTCAGGCCCCGAAGGTGGTAATTCCTCAAAACAGGCCGGAAATTGCACGCCCCGAAAAAAAGCCCAATGAAAACGCGCGATCGGCTCGAGGTGTGGATTCCGCATCACATTCAGGCCTGAGCGGGGGCCAACGGAACATCCTCGACGTGCTGGCCATGCTCGAAGTCCGTCTCGTCGCGCGTTCGCTCGAGTCGCTGACCGCGTGGCTGGACCTGCATCCCAACGGGGGCACCTTCCGCGGGAATCTCAAGGTGCTTCGCGACGCGGGGCTGCTCGAGGACTTCGAGCTGACCGCCAATGGCCGCGCGGCCGCGCGCGCGCTGGAGACGGGACTGGCCGCGGCCAAAGCGAGACTCACCGGCGGCCAGGTCACCATCGTCGAGCGGCTCGAGCAGGAGGAGGCGGCCGCGATCCCCATCGAGACGCTCGCCGAGCGGCTCGGCCTCCATCCGAATGGCGGCACGTTCCGCGGCAACGTCTCGCGGCTGCGCAAGATGGGCCTCATCACCAGCGGTCACATGAAGCTGACCGAAGCCGCCTACCGATGAGCCATCGCCATCATCGCCCGCGCGCCGCGCGCCCGATTCCGGAGCGCCCCACGATGGTCGATCTGACCGCCGAGGACGATCGCGCGCACCAGATGCGGGTCGCCGACCGGATCTGTCTGGCGACGAACAAGATGAAGCTCACGGCCAGCCAGGCCGCGCGCCGCGCCGAGTGGATGATGCGCCGCGGGTTCGTGCGGCCGGGCTGCCACGTCGAACCGTACGCGTGCGCCGAGTGCGGCACGCATCACGTCGGCAATCGCCGGATCGTGTTTCCTGAGGACTGACGATGACTGACGACCTGATCGCGAGGATTCGAGCGGCGATTGACGATCAACTCCTCGACAATGCGTTTGCCAAGATGTATTGGCGATTCGCGCGGCCGCTGCCTGACTGCCGAAACGATGTCCGCGATCTGGTCGTCCCAGCCATCGCCCGACTGCTGGAGGATGAGACGGCGACGCTGCGAGCGCGGATTGCTGCGGCTCAAGCCCACATGGAGAAGTTGCAGGAGCTGCCTGGGTACTGGAGCGCAGCGGAATGCGAAGCCCTCAGCGATGCGATGGACGCGCTGGGTCTACCAACAGTCCAACCGCAAGGAGCGAAGTAGCCATGCCGTTCCTCGAAACGCCGGAAGAACTTGCCGAGCAGATTGCTGATTGGGTTGGTCGCTGGGGCGCCGGGCCAGGCGACGAGGATCATCCCGATGACTGCAAGTGCAGGTTGTGCTTTGTCGGCGAGGTTGAGCGCCGCATCCGGGCAAGCGTCGAGAACGCGCGCCGCTTGACCCCATCGGAGCCGCCCGACAAGCTGAGCGACGGGAGTAGTCCCGCGGCCGATTCGCCGATCGCGCCAGAGACGCCCGAACCTGAGCCAGACCTGGTGATCGACATTGGCGCCGCCGAACTGACACCAGGCACCTTGGTCAACTTCCTCGTCACGCTCGACGGCGCGGATGGTACCGCGCTGGTTCGCCGCATCCACGGCATCAACTACCTGTCGGCCGAAGTGATCGGCCGCCATCGCTCGCTCGACGTCCTGAAAGTTATCGCGGACGATGTCGCGGCGCGCAAGGGAGAGAAGTAGATGGGCGACCGCAAACAGCCGACGTCCGTGCCGACGAACCAGGTCAAGCCGACGCCGCCGCCGGCGCCACCACAACGACGTGATTCCATGGAGGCCACGAGGATGGACGCCACCGAACCGATGCTGCAGTTCTTCAGATTCGATCACCTGCCCGACCATCTCCAGGACGTGAGCCAGCCGTTCAGCACGCTCGCGCGCCGGATGGTCGACACGCTCCCGCGCAATCCGGAGCGGACCGCCGCGCTGCGCAAGCTCCTCGAGGCGAAGGACTGCGCCGTCCGCGCGTTGATCTACCAGTGAGCAGCACCACATGGATTGAGGTCTGACCTCATGGATGGACGATCGGATGGCACAGTGCACGGCCCAATCGAAGCAGCAGAAACGACGATGCCGGCGGCATGCGACGCCGGGCTCGACGGTCTGCAAGTTCCACGGGGGCAAGAGCTTGAAGGGCATCGCGTCCCCATCCTTCAAACACGGCCGCTACTCGAAGGTCCTGCCGAAGGGGCTGAGCACGCACTACCTCCGCGCCCAGGAAGACCGCGACCTCCTCGCGCTACGCGAAGAGGTGGCCCTCGTGGACGCCCGCGTCGCCGAGCTGCTCGAGCGGGCGACGACGAAGCGCGCCGGCGACCGCGTCTGGGCCGCGCTCGAGCCGCTGATCAACCAGCGCCGCAAGCTCGTCGAGTCGGAGAGCCGGCGCATGAAGGATCTGCACCAGATGATCACGCTCGAGCGCGCGTATGCGCTCGTCGCGGCCTACATCGCCGTCGTCCAACGCCATGTCACTGACCGCGCCGTCCTCACGCTCATCTCGGAGGAGTTCAGCCGACTCACTGCGGGAGGAGATGATCCGCCGGATGCGGCCGCCGATGGACGACCGCCCCGCGGTTGAACGCGTCGTCGCCGGCGGCCCGACGACGGACGCGGAGCTCAAGACGTACCTGCTCGACACGTTCGGCGTGCGCCTGCCGGACCAGCGGTGCTGCCACGCGCACACGACACCGTTCCGCGCCTTCGCCGACGCGTACTTCGCGCGCGCCTCGGTCACGGTCTGGGAGGCCTCGCGCGGCTTCGGCGGCAAGTCCTTCATGCTCGCGCTCCTGAGCCTGGCCGAAGCGCACAGCCTGCGCGCACGCGTGAACCTCCTCGGCGGCACCGGCGAACAGGCGAAGCGCGTGCTCGAGGCGATGAACGAGTTCTGGAACTACCCGGCGGCGCCGCGGCATGACCTGGCGTCGGCGCCGGCGCAGCGCGAGACGCGTTTCCGATCGGGCAATTGGGTCCGCGCGCTGATGGCGTCGACGGCGTCCGCCCGCGGGCCCCACCCGCAACGCCTGCGCCTCGACGAGGTCGACGAGATGACGCTCGAGATTCTCGACGCCGCGATGGGCCAGACGATGTCGCTCGCCGGTGTGCCGGCGCAGACTGTGCTGAGCTCGACGCATCACTACGCCGACTACACTTTCACCGAAGTGAAGAAGCGCGCCGCAGCGAAGGGCTGGCCGGTCTATGAGTGGTGCTTCCGCGAATCGCTCGAGCCGCACGGCTGGCTCGCGCCCGCGGAAGTCTCGCGCAAGAAGGCCGAAGTCACCGAGGCGATGTGGTCGGCCGAGTACGAGCTCCAGGAGCCGAACCCGGAAGGCCGCGCGATTGTGCCCGAGGCCGTCGAAGCGATGTTCAAGCGCGAGCTCGGGACCTTCCGCGGCGGAGAGGGCGAGCTCGTCGAGCTCGAGCCACCCGTGCCAGGCGCGCGCTACGCCACCGGCGGCGACTGGGCGAGGAAGAAAGACCACACCGTCATCTGGACGTTCCGCACCGACGTCACGCCGCTGCGCCTGGTCGCGTTCGAACGGATGCAGCGCCGGCCCTGGCCGACGATGGTCGGCAAGTTCGACGCGCGGATGAAGCGCTATCCCGGGTCGGGCGCACACGATGCCACCGGCCTGGGCGACGTCGTCAGCGGCTACATGACCTCGGACGCTGAGGGCGTGATTCTCGTCGGTCGCGCACGCGCTGACGTGTTCACTGAATACATCGCCGCGATCGAGCGCGGGGAATGTGAAGCCCCGATGGTCGATGCCGCCTACGGCGCCCACAAGTACTGCGCCGTCGACGACCTCTACGGCAACGGGCATCCGCCGGATGAGTTTGTCGCCGGCGCGCTCGCGTACCGCGCATCCACCCGCGGCCGCGATCCGAATCCGCCAGGCGTCATGGAGGCGACCGGGCCCACCGGCTATCGCAGCCCGGACACCCGCGGCCGTCGACAGGCCGACGACGACGATGATAACGACGAACAAAGCGAGAGCGGCCGCTGGCCGAAGAAGCTATGACGCCACGCCGGCCACGATCGCGTCGCGGTTTTCTCTGTGAGCGCTGCGACAGCCCGGATCTGGTCGTCCTCGACTCGCGCTGGTCCAACGCGCGCGGCGCGATCTGGCGCCGGCGCGAGTGTCGTGCCTGCGGGCATCGGAAGACGTACTATGAGAGCGCCGTCGCCGAGCCGACATTGGCTCGAGCGATCGGGCAGCGATGACCATGGTCGATGAGACTCTCGCGGTGACCGCCGCAGTGGAGCGCCGGGCCATCATGGCGTTCATGCGCCTCGAGTCACAGAAGGGCGTCGTGTCCGTCGAGGACATCGGCCGAGGCGTCTTTGGTGTGCAGTTTTTCCCGCCGTACGGCCGGCATCAAAGCCGTCCGCTGGTCGTGTCGCGCATCCTGGCGCACATGGAGCACCTCGGGAATCGGGGATGGGTCACCGGATGCTCGGTGCAATCGAGCCACGGTATGTATTTCTTAGGCTGGGCGCTCACGCTCAAGGGCGGCCAGGACGAGTACGCGGGCGACTGAGGGCACGCGCAACCACAACATCTTGGGGCTGAAGACGGCGGGAGCCCTTCTAGACTCAAGGCACCCCGCCGCTCATGGCGACACGCCGTCCGCCAGACCGCTCACACGCCACCCGACGTCGTCGAACCATCCACGCGGCCACGACCACGCCCGCCGTCCTCGCGCCGAGCAAGCGTGAAGCGCTCGCGCAAGCGCTGACCAGTGGGACCTCGGCCGGCGCGTACGCGGATCAGCCGACGCCCGGTAACGACGATCCGACTGAAGCGATCGGCGCGCCGGGCAATCTCAACGTCTCCGGCTTTCTGACCGGGGAGGACTACAACCCCAATCTCGACGGGCAATCGGCGTACGCGGTCTACGACCAGATGCGCCGGAGCGACGCGCAAGTCCAGGCCACGCTCGCGATGTGCAAGCTGCCGGTGAAGGCCGCGACCTGGGACGTCGAGGCAGCGAGCGACGACGCGCAGGACCAGGCGATCGCGGATTTCGTGCGCGCGGCGCTCCTCGACGAAGACGCGATGGATTTGTCGTGGCACCAGGTCCTCGACAACGTGCTCCTCAAGTTCGACTTCGGCGCGAGCGCGGGGGAGAAAGTGTGGCGCCTCGACGATACCGGCGCATTGCGTTTCAAGGCGATCGAGCCGCGCCTCCCGCGGACGTTCTACCGGTGGATTGAGGACCCGGCGACGGGCCGCCTCGTCGCGCTCCAGCAGTTCGCCCCGAAGGCCGGGCGGTACGGGTTCTGGACGATCCCGGTCGATCGCCTCGTGCTGCATCTGCTGGGCCGCGAGGGCAATAACTGGTACGGCCGGTCGATTCTCCGCGCCGCCTACCAGCACTGGTTCTACAAGAAGCAGCTCTACGAGATCGCGGCCGTCGCCGCCGATCGCGAACATCAGGGCATCCCGCGCGCGAAGATCCTCGAGACGTACAAGGCCGAGACGGCGCCGCTCGGGAAAATCGTGACCACGCTCAAAGGCCTGCGCGCCCATCACACCGGCTACGTCGTGCAGCCGTTCGGTGTCGAGTATGACTGGCTCACGAGCGCCAACGCCGAGCAGCGCATGCAGGGGACGATCTCACTCCTCGAGCACCACAACGTGATGATCGCGCGCAGCTGCCTGCAGCAGTTCACCGCGCAGGGCGAGCAGCGTCATGGATCGTTCGGCGCCGCGTCCGTCACCCTTGAAGCCTTCTACGACGGGCTCGAGGGCATGGTGAAGGAGATCTGCAGCGAGCTCCGCGCCCAGGTCGTGAAGCCCCTCTGCGAGATGAACTTCGACATGACCAATCGGCCGTGTCCGAAGCTCGTCGTCTCGGACCTCGGCAAGATGGACGCGAAGGCGCTCGCCGAAGCGATGGGGCGCCTGGCCGCCACCAAGGTCATTACGCCCGATGACGATCTCGAGGATTGGGTCCGCGGCATCATGAACGCGCCGCCATTGCCGGCCGAGCTGCGCGGGCAGGAGCGCACGCGCTCGAGCGGCCTGTCGCCAGATCTGTTCGGCGGGGACGCGCTCGGGCCGACTCCGCAGGATCGCCCGCTCGATGCCCCGGTGGGCCTGGCGCGCCAGCCGAACGCCCGCGAGCGTCGCGTGCTTAATCTCAAAGGCATCCGTCGACGACTCGAGAGCGAGAAGGCGAAGCTGGCCACCTCGCTCGTCCGCCTCCGTACTGCCCACGCGCGATCGCTCGCCGACACGCTCGCGAAGAAAGACGCGCGCGACACGGCCGCGTTCACCGACCTGCGCGCGAAACATCTGCCCGGGCCCGACGCGTCGGCGATCAAGAGCGCCATCCGCGCGATGCAGAGCCGCGTGGCCGAGTTCGGCGCCGGCGAAGTCCGCCGCGAGCTGCGCCGCCAGGGCGCCGTGGTCCGCCACCTGGGCGGCCAGCGCGCGACCGCGAACAAGCGGACGCTCACCTCAGCCCTCGTCTCGAGCGCGGAAGCGACCTCCGATCGCCTCGTCCAGTCCTGGCATTCCCTCGCGCTCGACAACGCCGTGCGCCTGCGTCGATCTGGCCTCGTGGGCCAGGCGCTCGCCGATGCGCTCGTCGACGCGTTGACCGAGGTGGCCGAGCAGGCGATCAAGCGCGCCGCCGGCGAGGAAGTGAACGAGGCCTTCGCGCTCGGCCGCCACTGGCAAGCCGACCAGGCGAAAGACTCGATCGAGCTCGCGGTCTACAGCTGCGTGATGGACGACCGCAGCTGCGACACGTGTGAGGAGCTCGACGGCGAAGAGTTCGAAGTCGGCAGCGACGAGTACGAATCGAACGCCCCGCCCAACAAGAACTGCGACGGCAAAGACAACTGCCGCTGCGTGTACCTCTTCCTCGTGAAAGGCGAGTAAGTCCCGATGGGGTATCAGCCTCCGCGCCAATTCCCGCCGCCGCCTCCCGCTGCGAACGGTGTGCCGATCGTGGGCCAAGCGCTCGACGTCTACGCCTGGACGCCGGTGGTCTCGCTCGCGTGCCGTTGCCGCACACCGTCGACGCCGCTGCTCTTGACTGGACTGGGCACTGTCGTGATGTGCCCGCACTGCCGCAGGCTCTTCGCGGTGACGAAGGTCCGCTTTGCCCACGATCGGCCGGACAACGAGCTGCAGGTCTCGCTCGTGGGGACGGCGCCCGCGCCGCCGGCGCCCGGCCCCGCCCCAGCGCCCGAGGCGCCGACGTCCGACTGATGAATCCCGCTATGTCCCGATTCGACGGGCCCGCCACGCCGCGACGAGAGCCGCGCCATCCGGATGATCTCTTGACCGTCGAGCAGGCGGCCGAGCAGTACGGCGTGTCGCAGAAGACGATCCGTCGCCACATCGACAAAGGCGCGATCAAGGTGATCCAGTTCGGCGAGAACGGCGCGATTCGCATCAAACGATCCGTCCTCGACGAGTACGTCGGCTGGTAGTCACGCACGTACACGCGCGGTCACGCGTGGACAGCCTGCCACGCACCCTCTAGCGCGCGCGCGGGATCGCTCCGCACACTGCCAAGCGACATGCCCGCCGGCGCGTCTGTGCATCTCAAGAACGTCGACCCCGAGGTGGGGAACGGCGTTGACCGAGACAAACTGCCGGCGAGCGACTTTGCGGGGAAGGATCGATCCTTTCCCATCAAGACCCCGAAGGACGTGGCCGATGCGGCGGCGTCGATCGGCCGCGCCGGGGACGACAACTACTCCAGCGACCAGCTGAAGAAGAACATCATCCGGATCGCCAAGCGCAAGGGCGCCGCGTTCGTCGCGAAGCTCCCGAAGGCCTGGCGCGGGTCCGGCAAGAAAGACACCGCCCGCCGGATCGCGCCGTTCGTGGCGCTCGTCGCGCTCGACGTTCAGACGGGCGACGAGGCACGCACGAGCTGGGTGCAGGTGCTGCGGACCGGCGAGTTCTACGACCCGCGGTACGGCGACTTCACGGTCACGACGACCGACCTGGCCACGATGGCCGAGAACTTTGAGACCGGCAAGTACCCGGTCTCGCCGACCCGACTCCCGATCGACTTCAATCACGGCACCACGCGCGCGGCCTCAGCCGAGCAGGGCAAGGCGGCGGGCTGGATCGTGGATGTCGAGATCCGCGCCGGCGGCGACGAGCTCTGGTGCTGTGTCGAGTGGACGGACGACGCGGCCGCGATGATTGAGGCCAAGGAGTATCAGGGCCTCTCCGCGAGCTTTTCCTTCGGCTACAAGAACAGCAACGGCGGCGAAGAGATCGGGCCGACCCTCTTCGGCGCCGCCCTGACGAACGTGCCAGTGGTGCACGGGATGCAGCCCGCCATGCTCGGCCTGGCCAACGCCCACGCGTGCGACCTCGCCGACTTCGACGAAGAGAGCGAGGCGCAGTTCAGTTTCGACGAGCAGCGGCGACGGGTCGGCGAAGCCCTCCGGATCACCTACGGCCAGACCACGAGCTGCTACCTCGTCGATATGTTCGACGGCCGCGTGGTCTACCGCCAGTTGAGCGCCGGCTACTACGGCGACGGCAACCTCTACGAAGTTCCGTTCGAGATCGACGCCGATGGCGTCGTGATTTTCACCGGCAGCCCCGTTGAGGTGGTCGCCGACTACCGCCCCTTGGGCGCAGGAGCAACGAACATGGCGAAGACGATCACGGTCAAGGGCGCGGACGGCAAGGACGTGCAGCTGAGCGAAGAGGTCGTCCGCGATCTCGCGAAGGCGCACGCGCCGGCCGCGGAGGTGGTCGAGCTCGCCGCGTTCAAGGCCTTGGAAGCGAAGGTCACCGCGCAGGACACGACGATCCAGGACCTCTCGACGAAGAACCTGGCGCTCGTCAAGGAGCGCGACGAGAAGACCGCGCGCGACAAGGTCGACTCGCTCATCCGCGCCGGCAAGGCCACGCCGGCCGAGAAGGACGGGCTCTTCGAGCTCGCGGTCGCGAATCCCACGCTCTTCGACAAAGTCACGGCGAGCCGCCCGGCGATCGATCGCAGCACGGCGATCGGCTCGGGCTCGGACACGGGGGCGACGACGGCCGCGACCGAAGCGATGGCGCTCGCGCGCACCGAGCAGGAGCAGGACAAGGCCCTCTCGAGCCACGACGCGCTCGCGCGGGTGTTCAACAAGAACCCGGCGCTCTACGAACGCTACAAGGTCGAGACGGCCGTCAAGGTCTAGCGCCACGCGGCGCACGCGCACGAGCGGTTTACAGCCCCAGCTCGGGGCCCAGGAGTCATCGCGATGGCGACGGCAATCGAAATTCTCAACGTGAACATGAAGGCCAACAGCGACCTGTCGGCCAAGCAGTTCTTCATCGTCAAGCAGACCGCGGCGGACACGGTCGACCTCACCTCGGCGGTCACCGATCGCCCGTTCGGTGTGCTCATCAACGCGCCGAAGCAGAACCAAGCCGGCGAAGTCCAGACGGACGGCATCGCGAAGGTCGCGAGCGACGGATCCGGCTCGGCCATTGCCGCCGGCGATCAGCTCGGGACCGACGCGAACGGCCGCGCGGTCAAGTGCACCACGAACGATCGGCCGTTGCTCGGCGAGGCGATGGACGCGTCCACGGCGCTCGGCACCGTCATCCGCGTGAAGTTGAAGCCCGGCACGTCGTTCCGGACCCCGGCGTAGGCGCCGGCCGAAGTTCTCGACTTTTGAGGAGTTGGCGTCATGCCCATGCAGCCTGTTCCCGGTTCCCTGCACGTCGACCAGTTGCTGACAAATGTCAGCGTCTCGTACCAGAACGCCGAGTACATCGCGGATCAGATCTTCCCGATCGTCCCGGTCGGTAAGCAGAGCAACAAGATCCCGAAGTACGACCAGAGCCACTGGTTCCGTGACGAGGGCAAGCTCCGCACGCCCGGTGCCAAGTCGCAGCGCGGCGGCTTCACGGTCGACACGTCCGCGGTCTACTTCTGCGACCGCTATTCGTACGGCTTCGAGATCGCCGACGAGCAGCGCGACAACCAGGACGCGCCGTTCAACATGGACCGCGACGGCACGGAGTTCGCGACCGACAAGGTCATGATGCGCCGCGAGGTCAGCTTCGCGACCAACTGGTTCACCACCGGCAAGTGGGGCGCGGCCGACAAGGTCGGTGGCACCGACTTCACGAAGTGGTCGGACTACGGCGGCAGCCAGCCGCTCGTCGACATCGCGTCCTTCAAGGACAGCGTCGAAGCGGTCATCGGCCGCGAGCCCAATATGGGCGTCCTCGGCAAGCTCGTGCAGCTGCAGTTGCGCTGGCACCCGGACATCGTCGACCTGATCAAGTACACCGCGGGCGCGGCCACGCCGGCCAAGCCCACGACCGAAACGATCGCGAACGTGTTCGACCTGCAGAGGCTGCTCGTTGGCCGCGCGATTTACACGACCTCGCCGGAAGGCACGGTCGAGGCCTCGGTGACCTACACGCGCGTGTGGGGCAAGAACATGCTGCTCCTCTACACGCCGCAGCGGCCGTCGCTGCTCACGCCGGCCGCCGGCTACTGCTTCGTGTGGCAGCGGGTCGAGCAGGCGCTCACCTACGTCAAGCGGATGCGCGACGAAGAGCGCGAGATCGACATCCTCGAGGCCAACACGTACTTCACGCACGCGCAGACGGCCAAGAACGCCGGCGTGTTCCTCTCGAACGCGGTCCAGTAACGCCATGGCCCGCCGACGACCGGAGACCGCCGCCGCTCCACGCTCCGCACCCACGGTGCGCGAGGCGATGGGCCACGACGCGCTCGTGCGCCTCGAGGGCTGGCTCACACACCACGTTGCTGCGTCCGATGTCGGACGAGCGAAGACCGAGCTGGACACGATTCTCGACCGTCCGGTCGGTGGCACGGCTACCGACGAGGGGAGCGAGACCGACGCCGACGAGGCCGGCGATCCGGCCACGGACACCGAGTAACGCACGGGCACGCACGGACGGAGGGTACGGGCGATGGGACGCACGACGGGACGGGTCGAACGGAATCCTGAGACCGGCAAGGCCGCGCTCGACGGCGTGGTGAAGGACGACGCGGGCCGGATTCTCTACTTCGCGCGCCGGTACTTCGGCTACGGCGGCCAGGAGCTCGAGCGCGGGGAGGTCATCGGTCTCACCGGGTTGCGGAACGACGCCAGGCTCGTCGAGCTCGGCTACGTGCGGGCCTTGCAACCGGGGGATCTGCCGCTGCCGTGTCGCGTCTGCGCCAAACGGTTCATCGACCACGACTCGCGCGAGCACCACGGCCGCAGGGCGCACGAGGCCGACCAGGACGGCGCGAACGTGCCGTTCAGCCCGCGGGGCGCGACGGTCGACGACACCGCGAGCGACGTGCAGCGGCTCGAGCGCCAGCAGGTGGAAGACGAGAGTCGCGCGCCCCTCGATCTCGACAAGACGATCGCGAATCGCGCGCGCGTGTAACCCGGATGGCCGCCGACAGGCGGATGTGAAGGGAGCAGGTCATGAACAAGGGCACCGGCGGAATCTGGAAAACGCGCTCACTGATGTACGGCGACAACGTGGGCGTGCTCAAGCGCGCCGTGCTGCTCGCCCTGACCAACGCGCAGGCGAAGGCCTTCCGCGCGACGCCCGTGACGATCGTGGCCGCGCAGGGCGCGGGCAAGCTCATCGTCCCGATGTCGTGCACGATTGCGCTCCTCTATGGCGGGACGAACGCGTTCGTCCAGGGCGGCGCCGGCTCGAACTTCTCCCTCAAGTACAAGGACGGCTCGACGGCGTCGCTCATGTCGGGCGGCATCGGTGCGTTCGTCCAGAACACGACTAGCGCGACGTCGCTCATGGTGCCGGCCGTCGCCGCCGGATCGGAAGTCAACATCACAAAGGCGAACGCCGACAACCAGCCGCTCGTGGTCCACAACCCGGCGGCGGCTGAGCTCACCGGCAACGCCGGCGCCGACAACACGTTCCAGATCTTCCTCGAATATCTGGTGCTGCCGGTCGCCTGGTAAGGACGCCGCGCGATGCAGCTGATTGTTCCGTCCGGAGTGGTGACGGCCAGCGGGACTGGCCCGGCGGGCAATTTCGTCAGCCACACCGAAGTCATCACGTCGGCGATCTACATCCTCGACGTGACCGCCGCCGCCAGCGCTGCGGGCGATCTGCTGAACGTCTACGTCCAGCATTCCTGGGACGACGGCGTCAGCTGGGACGACTTCATCAGCTTCACGCAGGTCCTCGGCAACGGCGGCGCGAAAAAGTTCCTGGCGTTCTGGTCGCTCTACGGCACCGCGCCGTCGACGCCCATGAAAGCGCCGCAGGACGCCGCGCTCACCGCCGGCAACGTGCAGCAAGGGCCGGTCGGCAACACGCTTCGCGCGAAGTGGGCGGTCGTCAACGGCGGCGGTTCCCACTCGTTCACGTTCTCGGTCGGTATCCAGCAGGTGGAGGGCTAGCGCGTGGCCACCGACCATTACGCCACCGTCGACGATGTCAACGCGATCGTCCCGCAGGCGCCCTTCTCGTCGACCTCGGTTCCGACGGAAGGCGACATCGCGAAGCTTATCGAGGTCTTCGCGCTCCGGATCGACGCGACGATCGGGAATCTCGGCTACGTCGTGCCCGTCACGACCGGGGCGAAGTCGCTCGCGCTCCTGCGTGATGCGTGCGCGAAGGGCGCGCTCGGCGAGGCGCAGATGCGCCGCCAGACGGGCGTCAACGTGGCCACCGACGATCGCGGCCGGCCTATCAAGAATTACTGGACGCAAGAGTTCGAGTGCTTCCTCGAGAAGCTCGCCGATCCACAGGATTCCTTCGAGCTCCCGGACGCCCAGAGGACCGACGAGCAGGTCATCAAGTCCGCGGGCGATCTCGTGCTCAGCAGCGGCCTTGACGAGACCGACACGCTCGTCGACGCGCCGGCCATCACGAGGCAGCAGACGCTGTGATCCTCGCCGTCGCCAAGCCGCTCGGAGATGTCGAGAGCGTGACCGCCGCGATCGCCGCGGCGCTCCGGAGCGCCGACTTCGCGCAGCTCCTCGCCAACGTCGACGCCGCCGAGAACACGGGCGACGACACGCCGGCGCCGAAGGTCGTCTACGCGTACGAGCGCGCCCAGCTCGAGAAGTTTCCCGCGGCCGAGGTCATTGCGCTCAACACGGCGTTCAATCCCCAGGCCGACGAAGCCGCGGGCGCGCACCGGATCCTCGTCGACTGGACGCAAATCGGCGACAGCGAAGCGCGCATCACGCGCGAGGTGCAGCGGCTCGTGTTGGCCACGCGGCTGTTCTTCCGCCGTAGCGTGCTGCAGGGCGACTACGCGCTGGCGCCCATGACCATCGAGTTCGAAGACTACAGCCGCATCGAACCGCTCCAGAACGCGCCGCAGCCCTTTCTCAAAGGCGGCCGCGTGGTCCTGGTCGCGGAGACCTGGAGCCTCTAGCCATGGCCGTCCTGACCGTCAACCAAATCGCCGCGGCGAAGCAGGCCCAGGCGCTGGCCGCTGCCAACGGCGGCGGTGACAGCTTCCCGAACACCGGGAAGGAGTTCATCGCCGTGCGGAACGCCGGCGCCGGCGCCATCACGCTCACCGTCGTCGCGCAGGGTGACCCGTGCAGCCTCGAGGTCGCGGCCTCGCCCGCGCATGACGGCGTCTACTCGATTCCGAACGACTCGGCTACCTACGTCTTCGGCCCGTTCAAGCCGAAGCGGTTCAATGACGTGAACGGCCGCGCGCAAGTCACCTACAGCGGCGTGACGAGCGTGACGATCGAAATCTTCTCCTTGCCGCCGGCGGCCTAACGACCATGGCGACCTATCGCGTGCGTGACGGTCAGCAGCTCGCCCATGAGGGCCAGGTCCTCGAGGGCGGCGCCACGGTCGAGCTCTCGCGCCGCGTGGCGGCCGAAGTCGCGCACCTCGTCGACGAGGTCGGCCCCGCCAGTCCCGCGTGGGCGGAGGACGCCGAGGCCGTCCGCGCGCATGAGCGCGCGAGTGCGCTCCAGCCCAAGCTCGTGGCCGCCCAGCTCAAGGCGGAACTGGCGGCGGACGCGGCCGCGCGGAGCGCCGACGAGTGCGAGCGCGCCAAGGCGTACCTCGCCACCTGTCAGCGCGAGGTCGAGACGATCCGCGAGGCCATCGCCAGCGCCACGCGCGAGGCGGAGCGGCCCGCGAAGAAACCGAGCAAGACGGCGAAGCCGGACCAGGCCGCCGTGTCCGAGTCCGTGACGCCGGCGCCGCCGGCAAAGGAGTAGCGCCGTGGCCATCGACACCACCAAGATTCACGTCGGCACCGCCCGCATCTTTGTTGGGGTGACCCCGCCGGCGACGGGCACGCCGCCGACCTGGCTGACCCACACCGCCGGCGTGCCGGCGACGGGCACCGACATCGGCGCCACCGATGGCGACTGCGTCTTCAAGTACCAGCTGACGAAGCAGGAGATCTTCGCCGAGCAGGAGCTCGCGCCGGTCGACGTCTACTCGAGCGACGAGGCGTGCTCCCTGGTCTTCACGCTCAAGGAGCTCAACTACACGGCCCTCAAGGTCGCGTTCGACTCGGGCACCTCGAGCGGCATCGGCAACGTCGACGACGGCACGCGCACCGGCTTCTACGGCGGCGGCGGCTCGGCGATTCTGCTGCCGACGCAGCAGTGCTTCGTGTTCTCGGCGATGAACCGCGTGGCCCCGACGAAGTTCATCATCGGGGTCATCTACAAGGCCTACTCGCTGCTCGGCACCGAGGCGCCCATCCGCAAGAAGGGCGAAACGATGATCAAGTGCGAGCTGCACGGCCTGGCCGACCTGACCCGCAACGCGGGCGACCGCATGTTCCAGCTGTCGCGCGAGAAGTAACGCGCGCCGCACGGGCCGGACGGGAACCATGGCGGGCATCAAGACCTTCGGCGTTGGGCTGCGGTTCAGCTTCAGCGTCATCGGCGCCGAGGCGTTGTCCGTCGATCTGTCGCGGTTCGCCGACGAGATTACCGACTACCGCCCCTTCTGGAACGGGCCGTTCCTCGACGTCTGGCGGCCGTGGATTCAGCAGGCATTCGCCACCCAAGGCGCGTCGACGGGCCGCCCGTGGGCGCCGCTCTCGCCGAGCTACGCGGCCTGGAAGGCCCGGCGTGGGTACGCGTATGAGGGGCTCCTCGTGCGTAGCGGCGATCTCTCGAGCGCGCTGATGCACCCGGAGCGTTCGCGCGTCGGCGTCTGGGACCCGCAGCCGTCCTCGCTCCGCGTGGGCACGACGCGCGAAGGCGCGATCTTTCACCAGACGGGCACCCGCCGCATGCCGGCGCGTCCGCCCATTCGGCCAACGAAGGACTTCATGTTGTCGATCGGCAAAGCGCTGCAGGTCCACGTGGCCGCGGCGTGGAGCGCGCGTCGCCGACAACAGTCGAGTTATTCCGGCGCCTGAGGGCGCCTCACGAAACGAGGACGAGCGTATGGGTGTGTTGAGCGCAGCTGAGTTCAAGAAGACCGCGGCGCCGGAAATCGAAGTGCCGGTCCCGGGCGGCATGGGCCACGTGCTCGTCCGCAAGCCGGACCTGCAGAGCTTGCTCTTCAAGAAGCTCTTGCCGCTGCCGCTCATGATGCGGGTCCTGCAGGACATCCCGACGCTCCAACGCGCGGGCGACAACCTGGAGTCGTTCATGGCGGCGGCGGACAGTTCCGCGGCCGAGTTTATCGACAAGTGGATCTGCCTGGTCGCGGTCACGCCGCGCATCGTCGCCACGCGGGCCGAGGTGACCGACGACAGCGTGTGCGTCGACGACCTCCCGCTCGAGCTCAAGACCGCGATTATCGTGGCCACCTTCGAGATCGGTGATCTCACCCGGCGGGTCGAGGCCGCCGCGGAGTTTCGTCGTCGGGACGACGGCGTGCTTCCTGGACCGGATCGCGCGCCGGTGGCCGGGGACGCGGCCGTCGTCGCTGATCGGCCTGACGGACCTAGCTGAGGCGCTCGACTTCGACGCGGCGCTGCTGCTCGCGCGCGAAGCCGACGAGGCGCACGAGCTCACGCAGATCCTCGCGGGCGACGAGGGCGACTGGATGCGGTTGATCTTGCACTTCCTGAGCCGGCGGTAACCACATGGGCTTTTCCGAAGATCTCTCACTGCGGATCACCGGCGACTCGAAAGAGGCGCAGGCCGCCGTGTCGGATCTCGGCAATCGCCTGGCGGACGCCTTCAATCAACCCGAAGACGCGCTCGAACAATTCGGCGAGCAGCTCGAGAAGTGGCTCACCAATCCGTTCCTGATAGCGACGGCCGCGGTCGGGACGTTCGTCGTGGCGGGCCTCGAGGTGGTCGCGACGCTACGCGACTGGGCGGAACACGCCGCCGAGACCGGCGAGGGGATCCGCGAGCTCAGTTACAAGATGAACGACACCGTCGAGAACGTCTCGGCGGTGGGCGCGGCCGTGAAGGCCTCGGGCAGCTCCTTCGAAACGCTCGGCAACGCGTCGTTCATGCTCCAGCAGCGGCTCGGCGAGAACTTCGCCAAAGTGAGCGGCGCGCTCCGCCAGGTCGGGATCGACGTCGCCGCGTTCCAGGCCTCCGCCCCGTCCGAGCAGATCCTGATGCTGTCGGACGCCTTCCGCAATCTGCCGGCGGGCATCAACGTCGCGCAGGCCGCCTTTGAACTGTTCGGTCGGCAGGGCCGCGAGCTGCTCCCGCAGCTGATGCAGCCGTTGCGCGAGATGACGGACCAAGCCCGCGAGCTCGGCCTGGTCTGGTCTCAGCAGGACGCGCAGGCCGCGGAGGATTTCGAGGACAAGACGCGGCTGCTCGACGAAGCGTTCGAGCGGATGCGCGATCGGATCGGGATGGCGTTCCTGCCGGTCCTCGATGCGCTCGTCACGTCGCTGCTCAAGAACAAAGACGCGGTGGCGGACGTCGCTGTCGGGGCCGGTCTGCTCAAGACGGCCGTGGAAGTGGCGATCCCGGTCGTCAAGACCTGGTTCGACGTGCAAGTGACCGGGCTGAAGGTGCTGGTCGACATGGGCCGGTACCTGCCCATCCTGGGCGATGTGATCGGCCAGGCGGCGGACCAATTCGGCGCGCTGGGCGATGCGCTCCGGAAGGCGGCCCAACGCCACGAAGAGGAAGAGCGGGCGGCCGAGGCAGCGCGGAAAGCACTCGACGACTGGTTCACGAAGACGCAGGCGGAGACCGAAGCGCTGCGGAAGCAGCTCGGCGTGTCCGGCGAGTACGTCGACAAGCTCAACGCGGTCAAGAAGGCCGTCGCGGACTTGGAACCCGCGACGAAAGCTCAGATCGACGCGGCCCTGAAGCTCGGCGAGTCCGAGGGCAAGGTGGACGAGGCGCTCGGCCTGGTCGCCGGCACGACGCGCGAATACAAGAGAGAACTCGAGGACCAAAAGAGAGCCCAGGACGAGGCGACCAAGGCCGACAAGGAGCGCGCAAAAGCGCTCGAGGACTTCAACGAGAAGACCGTCATCTTTGCCGGCTCCAGCCGCGCCGAGAACGAAATCCTCGCGGGCCGCATCAACATCCTCAAAGATCTCGCGCCCCCGTGGAAGAGCCTCGACGGCGCCATCAAGGAAACCGGCGTCGGCGTCGACTGGATCATCAAGCACGGCGGCCCCAACATCGTCAAGGCGCTCGACGTCTCGGTGCCCGCCGATCAGTGGAAGAAGTTCCACGAACAACTCGATGGGTTCGCGCAGAGCCTGACGCGCTTGGCTCAGGTGACCGGTGGCACGTTCAGCGGCCTGGTGAAAGGCATCGCCGAGATCGTCACCGCGTGGGACATGGCCGCGAAGGCGGCGGACAATTTCAAGAAAGCCACGAGCGCGGCCGGCAAGGCGCTCGCGTTGGTCCAGGGCGTGACCGCCGTCGCCGCCGCGACGCAGGGCGGTGGTGCGAAAGGGATTGCTGGCGGCGCTCTGACCGGGGCCGAAATGGGGGCCATGTTCGGCCCGATCGGCTTGGGCGTCGGCGCCGCCGTCGGGGCGCTCATTGGCGCCGTGCGCGGGCACGGCAACGAGACCAAGACCGATCGGGAGGCTCTCGCGAAGCAACTCGGGTTCAGCGATCTCGGCGGGCTCTACGCCGACCTCGAGAAGCTCGGCGAGCAGGGGCAGAAACTCGCCGACATCGGGATGCACGTCGTCGGCAAGCACGACCAGGCGGCGAACGAACAGTGGATGAAGGAGGTCTCGCAATTCTACGACGACCTCAAGAAGAAGCAGCAGGATCTGCTCAACAGCCTCACGGATCTCGACCAAAAGTTCGCGGCGCTGGGCGCCTCGGTGCCGGACGACCTCGACAGCATCATCCAGGGCCTCATCGCCGCGGGGCATACGAAGGAAGCACAGCAGGGCATTGACGATCTGACCGCGGCCTACACCAAGTACACGGACGCGGTCGCCGCCACCGAGGCCTTCAAGACGATCGAGCAGGAGATGAAGGACGTCGGCCTGACGGCCGACGACATGAACGCGAAATTCCGGCAGGCGCGCGACGAGGAGGCCGCGCGCACGATCGCCAAGGACTGGAAGGACCTCGCGCCGTACGTCCAGGACGTCAACGTGCTGGGCGACAAGTTCCTCGCCCAGATCCAGCAGATGGTGATCGACGCCCGGTCGTACGAGACGGCGATCCCCGAGTCGATGAAGCCGGTCATCCAGAACCTCATCGACCAGGGCAAGCTCCTCGACGCGAATGGCGAGAAGCTCACCGACATGAGCGCGTTGAACTTCGAGGAGGACCCGCTCCAGAAGTCGATGGACGTGCTCAACCAGACGATGCAGGACATCCGCGACGTCCTGAAGCATCTCTTCGATGGGGTCTCGAACAGCGGTGTCCAAGCGGCGGAGGACGTCGGCCGCGCGCTGCGCGACAACATCCCGAGCGACATCGACGTCAACGTCCACCCGCGCTTCGGCCAGCCCTCCGGCGGCGCGGACCTGGGCGACGTGCCCATCGCGGACTCGCCGCTGCGATCCGTGCTGCGCGGCGGGCTCGTGCGCGTCAATCCGGGCGACGTCGTGGGCATGCCGCACCTGACGCCCGGGTTCGGCGGCATCCACTTCGGCGACATCAACGTGAGTGGCGCCGCCGGGACTGACAGCGACTCGCTCCGGCGCATGGCGCGCGACCTGCGGATCTACATGACGAAAGAGATGCAGAGCGCGGCGGCGCGCGGGGAGTTCGCAATGCCGGCGAGCGGCGTGCGCACGAACGTCAGCGCGAGATAGACGATGGCGAACGCGCGATTCATGTGGAAGAACTGGGGCGTCCAGCCTGGCGTGACGATCACGTCCTCGTCGGACGCGACCGGCTACGCCGCGGCGGCCGCGCTCGCGTCGGTCGACCGCTCGAACATCTGGCGCTCGGGCACCTCGACGGGCAATCAGAACGTCGATTTCGATTTCACGTCGCTCGGCGCGAAGACCATCACGGCGGTCGCCGCGATCAACTACAAGGTGCACGCGAGCGGCGGCACGCTCAAAGCGCAGTATTCGACCGGCGGCGCGTTCGCGGACTTCGGGACGTTCACGTTGACGTCACCAAACCGGACGAACTGCCTCATCGTCTACAGCAGCCAGGCCGCGGTCACAAAGATCCGGTTCCTGTTCACGAACACCAATACGGTCAGCGACTTCGTCGAGCTGGGCGTCGGGTTCATCTGCGACAGCGGGCACGACTTCACGCCGGTCGGGCATCTCGTCAATCAGCGCGGGTTCACGCCGGTCGACCCGTCGCCCGTGCAGTACAGCGTCGGCGGGCAGCGTCGCGTCTATCGCCGGCCGCAGTATCTCGAGCTGGACGCCGTGTTCCCGGTGCTGCGCCCGGCGGACGTCGCGACGCTGACCGACAATATCTACAGCGAGACGGGCACGGCGACCCCGATCGTCTTCGACCTGTCCGCGCGGCAAGCCGACGAGATTGTCTACGGCGTCATGCCGGCGGCGGTGCCGTTCGCGGGGATGAACGGCGCGCAGAAGTCGGTGCAGTTCACCATCGAGGAGCTGCGGTAAGTGGCGCGCGTCTCGAGGGCGGCCGCCGGCAGCACGGCGTCAGCGGGCACGATCGCGGCGCCGGCGACCGCGCACGTCGCCGGCAATCTCATCGTCGTCGCGACGTCGCGCAACGGCTCGGCCGCGGTCACGCAGGTCCAAGACACCGCGCTCAACACGTATCACCCCGCCGGCACGATCGGCGGCGGTGGCGCGGCCGGCAATTCGATGGACCTGTGGTACGCCTACAACATCGCCGGCAATGCCGCGAACGTCGTGACGGTGACGTTCTCGAGCGGCTGCACCTATCGCACCGTCGTGGTGTCGGAGTTCGATAGCTTCGGCACGTCTGACCCGTTCGTGGCGTTCGCGAGCAACACCGGGAGCAGCACGGCACTGTCGTCGGGCACGGTGAGCGTCGGCGGCGCGTCGTCCGCGCTCATCGCCGCGTTCTTCTTGGACGCGTCGAACAGCATTGTCGATACGTCACCGGCGTACAACACGACACCGTTCAACGCGACCGGCGACGCGGTCAACTACTTCGCGGACGGCTACCGCTTTGTCTCGGCCAACGAAGCCGCGGTCGCGACGGGCGCGAATACCGCGTGGGGCGCGATCGCGGCGGCCTTTGTTCCGCCGAGCACCTCGACGGGGCCGACGACCTGGGCGCAGCTGGTCACGCAGGCGAACGCGGAGTTCGTCGTGCTCGCGGACGTGCAGGTCCGTCAGTCGCTGCGCGGCTGGACGAGCGATGGCGCGGGCGCGTACTACGTGCCCTACGACCTGTACACGCATCCGACGACGATCCGCACGGACCACGGGCTGTATCGCGGCGTCGATAGCGTGCTGGAGAATCTGACCCCGCTTACGCTGCGCGCGAGCATCGCCGCGGTGCAGGCCAACAGCGGCAGCTACTTCTACGACTCGGCGACGGGCCGCATCTACGTGCGCACCGCGGCCGCCGTGAACCCCGACACCATCAGCTTGATGCAGGCGGTCTTCACCGTCTGCGCGAGCACGCACGCGCGCAACTTCGTGGCTGGCCGTCACTACGCGCCGATGCTCGACGGCAACTCGATTCCGTCGCTGCACGCGGAGCAGTCAGACTTCCTCTCGGGCCTCACGATCGCGCCCTCCGGGGCGCTGTCGATGCAGAACGCAGACGGCTTCTGGGACTATCCCGCGTCGGCGTGGAACTGGATGAACGGGTCCGTCACGATCCGGATCGGCGGCGAAGCCCTGCCGCTCAGCGAATACCAGACGCTCTCGACGCTGCTCATCACGCAGAACCCGGCGGCCGGCGACCTGGCCGCGACGTTGTCGCTGCGGTCGCTGAACGACGCGCTCGCCGCCGCCCTGCCACAGCACACCTACGACGACCTCGCGGACGGCAGCGCGATGTTGACGTTTCCGAACGCCGTGGCCGCGTCCGAACTGCATGGCCAATACATGCCGGTCATCTTCGGCACGGTCTATGGGGTGCCGTTGCAGCGACTCGACATCGCTGGTGTCACCGATGCGAGCTACACCATTTGCTCGATTGGCGATCCGCGCGTGAGTCCTGGCGGTCCGCGTGGGAGCTACGAATGGATCATGACGTTCGATCTGCTCGGCGGCCGCCGTCGAAACAAAGCGACCGGAGCGATCACAGAACTAGCGTTGGGCACTGAGATTCAGAAGTTCTCGTTCAGCACGACAACAGGAAATGTGAAGGTCACGAACGGCTATTCGCCGGACACCTACGACTTCTTCGCGGACGTGAACGTGCAATGGCTCGTCAACGATTCGGCGGCCACCGTGTTCGGATCGGTGACGTCGCCGACCGTGGGGTCGCTGCTCTTGTTGCTCCTCGTCGCCGCGGGCATTCCGCTGTCACAGATCGACACGGCCGCACTCGCGACGGCTGATGCGGCGGCGCCGGAGATCCGCGGCGTCTACATCGCTGGCGGTACGGCGCCGCAGTGTCTCGTGACCACGCAGGACGCGGTCAATCGGCTGCGCACGTTCGAGCTGATTTACGTCAACACGATTGGGAAGTGGACCTGCAAGGTGTGGGACCCCTCGTTCGCGTTCACGAGCCTGCCGATCTTGACGGACCGAGACATCTTGTCGTGGACGCCGAACGACAACCCCTCGCAGCCGGTCGCGTCAAATGTGCCCGTCCTGTCTCGCGTCGAGCCGGGCACCGGCCGCGCCGTGTCGACGTCGGCGAGCAGCTTGGAGTCGGTCTCCGCGTTGCAGCAGCGGCGCGGCTTCGGCGCCGTCTCGTCGCCCTATGTCGACAGCGTGGACGCCGCGACGTATGCACAGCGCTTGCTCGCGCTCGCGCAGCAGCCGCCCGTCGAGATCGACGTCGTGGTCGGGCCAGCGTTCATGACGGTCTCGTTCGGCGACAAGTTCCGCGTGATGCGAGCGCGCGGCCCGTCGACCGGCACGACTGGCTTCGATCAAGTCATGGAAGTCATCTCGTTCACGAAGAACCCGGCGTCGATGACGGTCGACCTGCGGCTGTCGAACATGCGCGGGCTCGGAGAATCCGTGAAGCGCGTCGCTCCGGCGGGCACTCCGGATTGGGGCAGCGCGACAGCCGATCAGAAGCGGCAATACCTGTATGCCGTCGACGACACGCTGCAACGCGCGTCGGCCGGCGATCCAGCGAGCTTTCGCCCGGGAGTGTGGTGGTAGATGGCGAGCCTCTTTGCTCAAGGCAACGCGATCACCGCCGACAAATTGAACGGCGCGTACACCGCGTACAGCGTGGTCTGGTCGACGACCGGGTCGGCGCCCGCGATCGGCAATGGGTCAGTCAGCGGTGCGTGGCAACGCCTGGGCGACGTGATGTTTGTGCTCGTCGTGCTCCAGTGGGGCACGACGACGACATCGGGGACGGGCGCCTTCAAGTTTTCGCTGCCGCTCGCAGCATCGACAACAGGGTCGACGCCGCATGACTCAGGCTATGGGTGGGGCATCGATCAAGGCGTCGCGTACTACCAAGGCACGATCCAACTCTACGACTCGACCCACCTCATCGTGAGCAATAGCGCGGGCGCCTGGGGCGCGACCGCGCCGTTCACCTGGGGGAACACGGACGAGCTGGTTGCGTGCGGCTGGTTTCCGATTGGCTGAGCGATGGCGACCAATTTCAAGAGCGGCGATCCGGCGTTTGCGTCTCGTCTCAACGGGACATGGACGAGCTATGCCGTCGTCTGGTCCTCGACGGGCACGCCGCCCGCGATCGGGAACGGCACGATCACGGCCGCCTGGCAACGGATCGGCGACATCTTTTTCTACAGTATCACCGTGATCTTCGGCTCGACGACGACGGCCGGGACTGGCCGCTGGCAATTCTCGTTGCCGCTCACCGCCAAGCTTCCATTCGGGCTCACGGTCGACGGTTCCGGCCAAGCGCACAGCTATCGCCCGATCGGGGTCGCTGAGAAGGACGGAATCGTCCTGTTGAATGGCCCCCAGCTCGTCGCGATTTATTCAAACGGTGCCACACCTACCTCGAACGGCTGGCCCGAAGGTCTCCCGTGGGCGAACGGTGACGTATTCCACCTCGGCGGCTGGCAGCCGGTGGAGACGCCATGAGCAATCTGTGGGCCGGTGGCGATCTGCCGCTCGAGGCGAAGTATGACGGCCGCTGGACCGCCTACGTGCCCGTGTGGACAGGGACGACCACCAACCCGTTTTTGGTAGACGGCCGTCTTAGCGGCGCGTACCTGCGCGAAGGGCAAGTCGTGTTCTTTACGTTGACGCTGGTCATGGGGGCCAGCACGACGTTCGGGAGCGGCTTCTGGGAGTTCACCGTCCCGATCGCAAGCGTGACCGGGATATATGCCGGCGGCGCGCTCGGCTATGACGTCTCGGCGGATGCCTTCTACACCGGGACGCTCGCGCCGGATACCACGACCAAGTTCTACATCACGGTCAATGCGGCCAGCAACGCTTTTTCCCCGACATACCCGTTCACCTGGGCCGCCGGAGATCAGCTCTTCGTGAGCGGCTGGTACGCGATTCCGTAGGAGGGCTGAGGCGTTGAAACCCGAAACGGTCGAACTCGTGAAGGCTTTCATCGCGGCGGTGGCGCCGGCGCTCGGGGCGAGCCTCGCGGCCTGGCGGTTCTTCATCCGTCCGCGGATCGTCAAGCCCGCCCACGCGTTCGCCAAACGTCTCGTGGCCACGCTCGACAAGGTCGATGAGATGTCGGTCTCGTTTGGCGCGAACGGTGGGAAGTCGCTCGCCGACATGATCCGCAGCACCCACCGCGACACGGCCATCACGGGGATCCGCGTCTCGTGGCTCCTCGACCAGACCGACCGGCCGATGTTTGAGCAGGCGCCGGATGGACGCAACCTCCGGATCAACAGCAAATTCACGGACGCGTTCGGGTATGGCGCCGTCGAAATGCTCGGGCAGCAATGGATCCGGCTCATTCACGAGGCCGATCGTCCGGGCTTCATGCGCGAATGGGATCACGCGCTCGAGGACGTACGGCTCTTCGAGGCGACCGTGCGCGTCGTCACGCGATCCCGCGCGACCCAGCAGGCCCGCATCATCCTCGAGCCGCGGCTGCATGAAGTGACCGGCGAGCTCCTCCGCTGGCTCGGACGCATCGAGACGGTGAGCGGAGGCCAGCCGTGATCAGCGAACCGGTCTGCGACGCGATCATCGCCCAGATTCAGAGCGATGAGGGCGGCGTGGCCGATGTGCGCGACGGCGCCGGCCTGACGCACTACGGGCAGACCGAGCCATGGTTGAACGAATGGGGTCTGCCGGTGCCGACGTCGCCTGAAATGGCGGCGCAGAACTGGCGTCGGTGGATGGCGAAGACCGGGCTCGAGCAGCTCACTGGGATCGACCAGCCAACGGCCCACGCGGTGATCGATTGGGCGGTGATGTCCGGTCCGTCAACGCCGATTCGTGCGTTGCAGCAGGCGGTCCGAGCGAAGCAGGACGGGCTGTTAGGCAAGGACACGCTCACCGCGTTCGCGCACGCCGACGCCAGGCGCGTCGCGCATGTCGTGCTCGAGCAACGACGCTCGGCCTATCTCGCGCTGGTGATCGCGCGGCCCTTTGACACGCCGCAAGGTCCTGGGCGACTGAAGTTTCTGGCTGGCTGGAACGCGCGGATCACGCGCGAGCTCGCCGAAGTCCACGGCATCACGTTCTGACGGAGGAGAGAGTCGACATGCAGGATCCAATCGCACCACCGTCCGCGGACCAACTTCAGCAGCTGAACGTGCTGCTCGGGCAGATCGTGCAGTTCACTTCGCACATTTCCACGGGCGCGATGACCGCCCACGCGATTCAGTGGTTCAAGGGCATGGGCTGGTTCGGCACGCTCTGGGACAGCTTGTCTGACCGCGGGAAGGTCATCTTCGGCGCGATCGCCGCCGCACTGCCGGCCGCGGGCATCACCGTGACGTTTCATCATCCAGCGGCGGGGCATTACCTCCTCGACGTCCAGAACCTGACGGTCGCGACCGGCGTCGCGTTCGTCTGGTCACTGCTCCAAAACTGGGTTTTCCAACAAGGATGGTACCAAGCCGTGATCAAACCCAAGCCGGTGGTCGGGCCCGTCGTGCCGGCGACGCCGGTCGCGGTCGAAGTCAAACCGTAGGAGGGAAGCCAATGGGCATCATTGAGTTCTTCGTGCTCGTGCTGATCGTCGTGGCCGCTGGGGCGCTGACCCTCTGGGCGATCAAGAGGTTCGGTTCGGAGCCGCCGCCAGCGATCGTCATCAACATCGTCTGGTTCGTCGTCGTGCTGATCATTATCGTCGCGCTCGCGCGCGCGCTCGGACTGACCGGCGCCGATCCCCAAATTCCACGATTGCGCTGATCTCACATCCAGGGAGGTTCACGATGCGTGTTTCTTTTTTGTCACTGGTCTTGGTCGCGGCACTCGGCATCGCCGGCTGCGCGGGTCACCGCGCGCCGATCACGCCCACACCCGACGAGGCCGCCATCCAGCAGACGCGCCAGGATTCAGTCCGCGCGGCCGATTCACTGACGACCGCCATCAACGTCGCGCGCTCGATCGGGAAAACGATCGACGCCTTGCCGTTGCCCGCGGGCGTGAAGGACGGCTTCGACTGCGACGTCCTGCGCATCGTCGGCGCGCCGGCCAGCAATCCGGAGGTGCTCGTGCGCGCGCAGGTGCTCTGCGGTCCGACGCCGTATCCAATTCCGGCCGCGCCCGGCCCGGTGGGACAGCTTGCGGAGGTCGCGAAGGCAACGACAAGCCAGCCGGCCCTCAAGGCGACGCTCGTCCAGGCGCTCGTCTACTTCAAGCCGCTGCTGCAACGACTCGCGGGATCGACGGACCCCGCCACCAAGAGTCTCGGCGCCATCTTGCTCGCGGCCCTCACGGTCGCCCAGGCGCTCTCAGGAGGTGTGGCGTGAAGGATTTCATCCACAACATCGACGGCATCACGAACCTGATTACGGTCGGGGCGACGACGGCCTCGACGATCATCGGGTTGATTCGGGCCGGCCGGGTGCAAGTCCAGAACGCGCAGGGCCAGCTCCTCACCGCCGAGGACGTGGTCGCGCACTGGAACACGCTCATCGCCGCGGCGATCGCCGCCGGCGACGAGACGACGGCGCGGTTGCTCGCGCGGCATGCCGGCGAGGACGACGGTGCGTAAGAAGTCGGTGCGGGCGGGACGAGGTGGGCTGGGAGCGAGGCCGCCCCGGCCTCGTGGCCCCTCGGCTCCGTCCCGCCGACGTGACGCGCGTCATCCGTACTACGTTCAGCTGACCGCCAGTGGCCGCGCGACATCGGTCACGGCGATGCGCCAGGCGATCCGCCGCTTCCTGCGCGCGATCGGGTCGCGCTGGACCGAGCGGATCCTTGTGAAGCGCATCTACGAGGTCCGCGCAGAGACGGTCTACGACCCGCGCCACCTCGGAGGCGGGGCATGAGCGCCTGGACCGACATCCGGCAGGGCCGACGTCTCATCGACGTCCCGCCGAACTGTCCCGTCACGCCCTATCGGCCCGTCATTGATGGCGCCGGCAACGTCGCGACGAAGGACTGGAACGGCCACGCGCTCGTCGTGTATGTCGCGGCCACCGGCACGTGGCGCACGTTGTCGGATCCGAGCTTCGGATCGTGGTCGATTACCTTCGACTACGCCGGCAACGTCCTCTACCTCACGTGGAAGACCGGCGAGGATCAGCCGTCGATGTGGACGCAGCCGGTCGATGGCTCCAGCGCGCCCGTCGAGATTCCATGGGTTTACAACGGCGGCGGCATCCTCGACTACGACCCGATGAGAGGCGTCATCACTGACACCGGCTGGCCGACGATCGTCACGCGCCCAGGCCTTCCCGACGTAATGTTGCATCACGCGGTCTACCGCGCCGGCCGCTGGCTCGGGTACGCGAACCCGTACCCGGACGGGACGCCGCGCCAGATTGGCCTGCTCGTCGTGGACGTCCTCACGAACACGCTCTACCGGGCGTGGACCGGAGACCCGCGGTCGTTGCCGGTGCGTCTTGACGACGACGGCAAAACGGTCGCGATCTCCGGTCCGGCCTGGGGATTCATCACCGAGGATCAGTGGACGATTGAGCCCGAGGCGCCTCCGGCGCCGACGCCCACGCCAGTCGAGCCGATGCCCTCGCTCGAGCTCGTCTTGCCGCTCAAACAGTCCGCACGCCGGTGGGTGATTGGCCTCTGCTACGGCGGGGAGACCGAGCCGATCGGGAATGCCGCCATCGCGTTCGGTCCCGATGAAGGCCCGGTCGCGCCAGGCGACCTGCAGAAGATTCGCCAGGGCGGCTATCGGTTGATCGTGATGCCGATCGATGCGGTGGGCCTGCACCCCGACAACTACGACTTCGTCGCCTGCTACACCGAGGGCACCGCGGACGTGCTGGGTCGCATTGACTCGGTCCGCGCGTTTGCCAACGCCAAGGGCAAGCCGCTGTACCTCTTCGGCCCGTCGTTCGATCAGGCGGCGATCGTGCGGATGGAACGGGGCGACATCTGCGCGCCGTACCTGGTGCCCCTGCCGGGCGAGTCCGAGGCGAACTACGAAGCCCGCTGGATCGCGTTACTCGAGCTCTACCTCCAGGAATTGCCTCTCGATGTGGTCTTCGCGCCCATCGCGTTCCTGACGCTCCGGTACGAAGCCGGCACCGGCCGCGTCGTCGTCGACGAGCCGCAGCTGGCGCGCTGCACGATCGTGCTCTCGCGCGTCCTCGCGAAGTACCCGGACGTCGATCTCTCGATCTTCCGCTTCGGCCGCATCGACATGCGGCCGGCCGTGCGGCCCTTCATCCAACGTCTGTACAACGACGTCGAGGCGCCGGCGGTCGAGCCCGGCCCAGGGCCGCAGCCAGAGCCCCATCCCGAACCCCCGCCGGGTCCGCATCCTGACCCGGCACCGATTCCCGAACCCGTCCCTGAACCCGAGGATCCACCCATGCGTGTCCCTGACAGCGAAATCGCCGCCTACACCAAGTCCGTCGCCGACATCTGCGGCGACCTGTTCGACAACGTCCACGTGTTCCCGGATACCGGCTACACGCTCGCCCAGCAGCGCGCCAGCCAGTGCATCGGCGAGTGGCGCGCCTACGCGGCCTCCGCCGCCGGCGGCGGCAAGGAATTTGACGGGTCCACCGTCGAGATCCGAGGCGCGATGGCGTTCTACAAGGCGAACGGCGGCGACGACTGCCTGGGCGAGGGCAAGCCGATGCGGACCGTCTACCTGCCGTACGCGGTGCGTCTTCGGCGGTGACGAGCCGGCTGAGCGGCCCGTCGATCCCGTGCCTGATCCCGCGCCCCGGCCTCTGGTCGGCGCGCGTGAGCTCGTGCGGGCGAACTTCTGCGGGCACCGCGACCACAAGGGCCGCGTCGTCTTCGATCCCGAATACTTCCCGACGGCGACGCGCGAGGATCGGATCGCCTGCTACGGCGTGAAGCGCGGCCTCGGGCTGACGCACGTCGTGCTCGAGATTCCCGAGGGGAATCCATACCCGCGCTATCGCGATCGCCCGGGCCCGCTGCCCGACTGGCGCGCGGATCCGTCGCCGGTCGTCGAGCTCATTCGCGAGGCGGCCGCCGAGGGGTTCTACACGGTCCTGATGCTCACGAGCGGCGACACGCCCGCGTCGGTCGGCCTCTACGACGGCGAGCTCGCGCGCAAGGCCGCGTACTTCCGCGTCTGCAAGGCGTCGACCGTCTTCGTGCCGGGGTATGAGCTCGTCGGCTCTGAGAATCCGACGATCCGGACGGCCGAGCTCGGCCTGGCCGGCCGCATCCTGCACGCCGCGCTCGGCGACGACGCCGTGCTCGCGGTGCACTTCGATCCGGCCGAGCGCTGGACGGCCGCCTCGAAGCGCCCGGCCGGCACGCCAGGCTGTCACTACAGCGCCGAGCACGACGTCTGGGTTGAGGACGACGACCCGAGCGGCGGCGACGAGATCGGCTGGTGGCACACCGACGACGGCAAGCACTTCACGATCGCCCTGTGGCAGGCCCGGCACGGCCGCGGGAACACTGACGACGACAAGCTCAACGGGCCAGAGGGCACGCTCGATCCCCAGCTGATCGGCTGGCGCGGCCGTCTCTGGGAGGGGTACATCCGGTTCAATCGGCCGCGCCCGCCGGCGATGGCCGCGTTTCAGCCTGGCGCGCCCGACTGGATGGCGGGCCGGCCGCCGGTCGCCGGCTGCGGCTTCGAGCTCGCGCCGTACGGTTACGTCGACGGATCGCTCTCCGACGATTGGATGCGTCAACTACACGCGCAGCTCGATGCGGACGGCGTCGTCTGCCGGGGAGGATGACCGTGACGCGCCGCGAGCTCACCCTCACCGGCTGGCTGTTCGCGCTCGCGCTGTTGTTCGTCGGCGCCGGCGTGTGGCCGACGTTCTGGCCCTGGTTCCTCCTCATTGGCGTCGCCGCGACGCTCGAGGCCGTCTTTCTCCTGGCCGGCCAGCGCACGCTGAGCCAACGCTATTGGACCCTGACCGGCCGCGCGCGCGTGATCGTCAGCGTGATCGCCGCGGTCGGATTGATCGTGCTGTGGGGGCATCTCGCACTCGGGTGGTTCCGATGAGGGCGCGCCTGGCCGATCCCTGGTTCGAGGCCGAGTTCTACGGCCACGTGAGCGCCACTGGACTCAGGAGGCAGGGCGGGAACATCGATGGCGCGCAAGGGCTCTTCCTATGGTGCCCGTGCGGCTATCAGGTGCTCGATGCCGACGGCAAAGAAAAGTATCCGCTCGATCTCTCGCTCAAGAAGGGCCGGCCGCACGGCGTGATGATCCCGTTTGCTAACCCGCGTAACGCCCTGGCCTGTCCTGCGGATCACGGGCCCGTCGACAGAGCCGGCGGCCATCCGCGCTGGACGATGACCGGAACTGGGCTCGACGACTTGACGTTGACGCCATCGGTCGCGGTCGGCGGTGCGCCGGAGTGCTGGCACGGATTCATCACAAACGGTGAGGTCACGGGATGAAGCACGGCGACGCGATTCGCTGGTTGATCGTAGGAGGTCTCTACGCCGCGGGCGCGGTCTGCGCCTGGCGCGCGGCCGCGAACTTCCCGAGCGTGCGCGCTGGCGCCTACGGCTGCGGCGCGCTCGCGCTCGTCGGCCTCGCCTGGGCGCTCAACAAGGCGGTCACGTCGTGAACGGCACGCCGCTGACTGCGCCGGTCAGGGAATCCGTCGTGGCCAAGGAAATCGCGAACTGGGTGCCGGTATTCTGCGAATGCTGTCAGACCGTCATCGCTCGCGCGCCGAAGGGGACCGCCGTCCTCACGAGGCCGGCCAAACTGGCGACCACGGAAATTCGGTGTCGTTCGTGTAAGCAGACGAACTATCTCGTGCGTCCAGGGTGACGTGTTACCCTAGGCGTCAACAACTTCATCCGTACGATCCTGGCGTGAGCCGCACCAAGGCCGGAGCCGAGAAATGAGGGCTTCGACCTATGCGGCAGCGGTTCCTCGACCTCCTCGCACCTGTTGTCGGTTTTCTGATCGTCGCCGCGCCGGCGCGCCTCCTCGCGCAGACGCCCGCGAGTCCGACGCACGTCTCGCAGGCCGACGCGCAAGCGAAAGCGCAGTGCTTGATTTGGGATCTCGACGGCACGGACGTCGCCCAGGTTCAAGGCCGCGTCTTCAAGCTGTACGACAAGGGCGCGACCGGGACCGCGACGACGCCGGGCGTTGTCGCGCTGCCGGTCAGCGTCACGGCCGCCAGCGGTGGCGTCGCCGGCGTCTTCACGGTCAAATTCGACCTGCCGGACATCACGGTCACCGTCACGCACTGCTACGCCTTCACGTCGACAGACGGGACTAGCGACGAATCCGATCAGAGCACGGTCACGTGCTACATCGTCGACGCGAAGAAGCCAAAGCCGGCGCCGGGCCGAAACGGGCACATCGGGCCGAAACTCGCGGTGATCGCGGCTGCGGTTGTCGGCGTCGTGGCGTACCTGCTGACCCGAGGCTGATGACCTCCGCCATCGTGCCCGTCGTGCCCGGTCGACCGCCGTTCGTCCGTCTCCAACACTGGGACGGATCGGTTGCGGTCCTGGCACTCTCCGTACGCGATCGGTTTCATCTGCGCGGACGCGAGGCCTTGCGGCGGCAATTGGTGGCGGCCGCGGACCGCTCGGCCAGCCAGCGACGGTATCTGTCGTGGCTGGCCGAGGAGGCGCGGTGGTATCGCGCGCACGGCCTGCGGCCTCCGCTCGCGATCGGCGCCAAGATTCGCGATCGTCACGCGCGGGCGTCGGCAGCCGCGCGCCTCGCGAGCGCCATCCGTCGCGCGCGGTACGGAGCGAGCGGGTATCGATCGCCGGAAGCGCAGCGTCGCACCGGGCGAAAGCCCGCGGAATCCTGCCGGCGCGGGCATCCGATTCTCAAGCTGAGCGGAGGACGGCGGTGTGTGGAATGCCGGCGCGAGGCCGCGCGCCGACGGCGGGCTCGAATCGACGGCTGAGGAGTCAGTCCTTTCCAAGGAGCACATGCGATGAAGTATCGAGTACCAGCAAACAAGGGCACGGCGAGCGTCAGGAGCATCGTCAACGTGCGGGCCGACGCGACCACACCACAGCGCGGCAAGATGAACGACTACTCGTTTGGCTCGGTCACCACCCCGGCGGACAACGTCTTCGACCACGAGCTGCTGCGGTCGTCGACGGCGCCGACCGGGGGGACGGTCACGCCGAGTCCGAATGACCCGGCCGATGCGGCGTCGCTCTTTGACGCCATGGACACGATCACGGCGGATCCGACGTTCGGCGCCGTGCTGTTCCGGTGCGCGTTGAACATGCGCGCGTCGTTCCGCTGGGTCGCGGCTCCGGGCGACGAGCTGATCTGGCCGGCTACCGCGAACAACGGCATCACGGGCGCGCTGGCCGCCGCGACGACGACCGATTTTTCGGCGTCGGTGGGCGTCGACGCGTCGTAGGAGACTCGCGATGTTGAAGGCGGGAGGGTACGCGATCGCCGTCGATCCCGACGCGAAGGGTGGCACGCTCTTCGAACGGGACACGATCACCTGCAAGCACTGCCAGCGCATCGTGTTCACGAAGCCTGGCAGTGCGTCGACGGTCTACCTCTTTCCTCAACGACAGGGCCCGGACAAGGAAGAGCCGGGCGCGTTCTGTCGGGTGTGCATGTCGCCGATCTGTCTCGCCTGTTGCGCGGTCGGCACATGCACGCCCTGGGAACGACGGATGGAAAAGATCGAGGCGCGCGATCGCATGCTGCGATCGGTCGGCCTCTAGGAGACGCAGGATGACCGACCTCGTGCTGTGGCTGATTCTCGGCGCGTTGCTCATGCCCTACATCGAGCTCGCGTTACCGCGCCGCTGGCGCCAGACCCTGCGGCGCCACCGCAGCGGGGACGCGTAGCGCGAACATGCCGGTTCTGCAGAAATCTGACCTGACGTATCTCGGCTGCTTCCGGGTGCCCGGCTGGGACGGATCCGGCGCGGCGCCGGATCAAAGCAATCCGTCCGCGATGGCTGGCCGCCGAGTCGGCGGCAAGAATCGACTCTTTCTCACGCAGAACTTCTATGCAGGCGTTGGGCCGTGGTCCGTGTACGAGATCGAAGATCCCGGGACCTACGACACGCACTACGCCTCTGCGCCAGTCGCCACGCTCGTGCGTAATTGGGGCATCAGCGGTGGGGCCCCGTACGACATGTGGCACGGGATCTACGGGATGACCTACGACGCCGGCGGAACGCTTATTCAAAACGGCGGGAACCGACTCGCCAACACGCCGCAGGGCATGTCGTGCAAGGTCGTCGGCGGCGACACCTATCTTTATATGAGCTACGGGGCGGCGTACGGCACGCCACCGCTACCGTTGCCCTGGACGACCGTGATCGCGCGCTTGACGACCGAAGGGACGGGCGGCCCGCTCACGGAAACAGGCCTCGCCACTGATGCCGCGGGTCCGTTCAGGTTTTCCGCAGGAGTGTTCCCTTATGGCGGCGCGGAGAGCACCGGCCCGCGCCGCGTGGGCTACTTCGTCGATCTACCGGACGGCACGCTGGGCATCGTCAACGGTAAGCTCTCGCTTCAGCAGGACTTCATCAACAAAGGACCGTCCCTCTTCGGCGGGCTGGCTCCCCTCACGCTGAGCACGCCGCAGGGCTTTGGTTCCGCGCGCGGCGGCGATCCGAACTATCGGACGACGGACCTCATCGCGGGGGACGACTATCTCGCTCATTACCCGGTCGAGGGGCATCTTTCGGCCGACGGCACGCTCAACGGCGGCACGCCGAACTGGTCGATGCGCCGGCCGCCGCACATCGGCGGCACCTATACGAACTACACGTATGAGGGCGGCGCCTGCACCTCGAAGGCTGGCACGCCTGACGTCTGCGTCATGGAGGAGATCGATCCGAATGCCTATGGCGGCATCGGCTGCTGGACGTCGATGGACGGCATGGGCGGCGCTGAGTTCGTGCATGGCTCGAAGTTCGGCTTCCTCTGCGCGGTGAGCGTCTCGGTCGGCCGCACCTGGTATCGCACACGCGTGGATCTGTCCTCGAAGCCGTTCGGCACCGGCACCGATGTGCTTTATGCGCGGAACGTCGAGGAAGCCTGGAGTGCCACGTTTCCTGGCGATCCAGCGGCCGCGCCGTTGAAAGATTCGGCCGTGCGGTTCGACGTGACGCCTGCGAACTACTCGAACGTCGTCGCCGACCTTGTGACCGTGACCTACGTGAACGACGGGCCGAGTCAGCCGTTGACGATCTCAGTCTCGGGCAAAGCGATCACGGTGCATCTCGCGACGAACGGATCGTCGGTCATTACGAGCACCGGCAACGACGTCGTGGCTGCCGTCAATGCCAGCGGACCGGCGTCTGCCCTAGTGACGGCCTCGCTCTACACCGACGGCATTTTCACGAATGACGGCACAGGCGTGGTCGAACTGTTTACGCAAGACTACGCGAAAGTCGTTGTCCCGACAGCGCATCGTCTAGATCTCGCGGGCGGCCCGGCGTGGTCGCCGCACGAAAATGAAAACTCCGGCGCGCAGATTACCGGACCCGTGACCACGAAGATGGAACCCGCGATTGTGATTTACGACCCGGCCGATCTGAGGCAGACGCCAGACTATTCGCCCGACCCCACGGAGTGGATCTGGCTGCACGACGTCGATGCGGACATCCCAGTCGACCACACGATCAATTGCCCGATGGCCGGCATGTGGTTCGATTCGGTCGAGCGGAAGTTGTACGTGCAGATGACGAATGCCGACAAAACGACGCAAGGGTCATCGACGCCGTTGCCGGTGATTCTCGTGTTCGCCGTCGCGGGCACCAGCGATGAGGTGGTTCCGCCAGCCGCTGGCTGGATGGGAAGCTTTCCAACTGTGCCCGTGCCGGAGTACTGACGGTGAGCCTCCCAGCATCCGATGGCTTCAATCGCGGCCCAGCGGTCCTCGGGTCGAGCTGGACCGATGTCAACGGGACGTGGGTCATCGCCATCAGCAACAACGTCACGCAAAGCGACGCCGCCGAGGCCTTTACCTTTTGGAATGCCGATGCCTTTCCGGCGGATCAGTATTCGAAGGCCAAGATGACCAACCTCTCGGGCTTTCCTGGAGTGGCGGGGCGGATCGCCGCAGGGCCGAACGCATACGGCGTCTATGCGAACGACACTGGGATCTACAAATGGGTCGGCGGCGGCCGATCGTCCTTGGGTTCATGGTCGGGCGCATTTTCCGTCGGCGACGTGCTGGAAGTCAGGATCACTGGCCTCGTGACCGTAACTGTGGCCGTCTATGTCAACGGCGTGCTTCAGGGCTCTGCACCTGACACCGTGAGTCCGCTGACGTCCGGCGCGGCCGGACTTCTGGGGTTTAGCAGCCTGGGCATCGACGATTGGGAAGGTGGAAGCCTCGCCGCGGCACCGCCGACGGGGTCGGTCCCGCTGGGCTGGGTCGGACACTATCCGACGATCCCGACGATTGGCTACCGGCGAGTTATCTGAGTAAGGGAGCCGACATGTTCAGCACGCACGCGCAACGGGTCGATCGCTGGTTAGGCACCGAAACGGCCGAGGCGCTCTCGCGCGCGATGAAAGAGTGGTACGGACCGCCGATCGCGCTCGCCGGCGTGCCCGGCAACGTGTGGGCCGCGCGCGGCGGCGATTTCGTCGGCCGCATCAAGGCCGGCGAGACGATGTCAGCCGTCGATTTCGCGGTCGAACGCCTCAAGCGCGCGTGGAAGACCACCGCGCGGCGGCAGCTCTACACCTGCAACACGGGCTTCTCGTCGCTGTCTGATCTCATCAGCGAAGCGACGAACGGCAAGCGCCGAGAATATCCGTTCTCGAAGTCCGGACCGACGGGTGTCGTCAACGTCTCAAGCTCCCTCTGGCGGCTGGGCGCGTCGCCGCCAGCGGGCAGCGCTCCTGGCAACGCGGCCGCAGGCACGGCGTTTGACAGCACGTCGACTGGCGGCTTCCCGTTCACGAACCCTTCGAATCCGGACACGCAGCATTTCGTCAGCGGCTATCCGCTAGCGAGCGTCGGCGCCAACACGCTGCTGCTGTATGACCTCCTGTTCGGCGTCAACAAGACGATGGCGAGCACGGGGACCGAGGCTGTGACCGGCGTACCGTCGCGCTATCAGAGCACGACGGCGTCGAACCCGGATTACGTCGGCGGCAATTTTCTGTTCGTGCAAGTTGGCGGCACGGCGCTCGCGGCGACCGCCCACAACTGGACCGTGTGCCAGTACACCGATCAGGCGGGCAACACGGGCAACAACCTGCCCAGCCTCGCCGGCAACGCGTCGGCCATCGTCGATCGTCTCGATCACCCGGCCGGGCAATGGTTCGCGCCGCTCGCGACCGGCGACACGGGGATCAAGGCCCTGACGCAAATGCAATGCGACGCGTCGGTGGCGACAGGCGTCGTCTGGTTTATGATCGGCCATCCGATCGCCTTCATGCCGTGCCCGATCGCGAATGTCGTTTGCGTGGCTGACGGCATCAACACGGCGTTCAACCTGACGCGGATCTTCGACAGCGCCTGCCTGGCGTTCTTGGAGATTTGCAAGTCGGCCACGACGGCGACGACCTACTCCGGCAGCTTCACCACGGTCGCGGGATAACACGGCCGTGTCGATCTTCGGCGGCGGCGGCCTGACGGACTCGTCGCGGACGCAATGGGCGCCGACGACGACGGCGCATGATCCAAATCCGCCGATTCCGCTCGAGGAGGGCGGGCTCGGCTGGCTCCCGAGCTATCCCGATCGCATTGAACCCCAGCCGCACCGGGGTGCCCTGATCGCGGCGCTGCCGTTCTTCTTCTACGCGGCGATCTCGGCGACGACGCCGTATGATCCGGCGCGGCTCGATTGGCAAGCGCGCGGGCAAACGCAACCCGTGCGCGCCGTGGTCGGGCTGAGAACGGACCTGCCGGCGGCCGCGGCGATCCCGCCGCTCTTTTCCTGGCTGCCGAGTTACCCGGACCGCCTCGACCCGCGTGGCCCGCACGCCTCGCAGCAACGCGCATACTTCGGGCCCGACCGCGCGCCGGTCGTGCCGTTCGATCCGTCGACGATCGCGGGCCTCTTGGCCCGGCAGCCCGACATGGCACCGGGCCGCCCGGACGGGCGCGCCGGCTGGCCAGCATTCTTCGGCACGACGGGCGCCCTCGCGCAGCTGCCTGTCCCGCCGCTGTCGTGGAAGGCGACCCATCCCGACCGGATCGATCCGCGCGCGAGTCTCAGCGCGGCACAACAGCGCGCGTACTTCCGGCCTGAGACGCCGCTGCCGGCCGCGCCGCCGCTGTCATGGCTGTCGAGCTTTCCTGAGCGGATCGATCCGCCGCGCGCGCTCCACGCGTCGCTACAGCGTGCTGCGTCGGATGTGCCGCGCGTCACGGTCGCGTATGACCCGGCGCAACTCGATTGGTTGTCGCGCGATCCGGTTCGGCCGATCCGGTTCGTCGTCGGACTGCTGACGACGCCGCCGACGACAGCGCCCGAGCGGCGCGACGTCTCCTGGCTCAGCACGTATCCGGCGATCGTCCCCGGGCGCGCGCTGCCGGTGGCGCTGCAACGCGCGTTCTTCGGGCCCGACCGGCCGATCGTTGCCGCGCCGTTTGATCCCGCGACCGGCGCTGGCTTCTACGCCGTCTATCCGTCGCGCGTCGACGCGCGGCCTGGCGTCGCGCAGCACCGCGCCTTCTTCAAGGGCGAGTTCACGCCGGCGGCTGCGCCGTATAACCCGGCGCTCCTGGATTGGCTGGGCCGCTACGACCCGCCGCTGTTTAAGCGCCGGTTCCGCCTGCTGACGTCGGCGCTGGCCACGCAGCAAGAGCCGCTGCCGATCATCGTCGATCCGGTCTATCCGTCTCGGATCGACGCGCGGCCTGGTCTCAGCGCGGCGCAGCAGCTCGCGTACTTTGGGCCGACGTTCGTCCCCGTCTCATTCAATCCGGCGACGGGCGCCGGCTACTTCGCGGTCTATCCCGCGCGCATCGATCCGCGGCCGGGTCTGCATGCGTCTCAGCAGCGCGCGTACTTCCGACCAGAGACGCCGTTGCCCGCCGCGCCGCTACTCTCATGGCTGCCCACCTATCCGGATCGCATCGACCCGCCCAAGGGGTTGGGGGCACCGTGGCAGGCGTTCTATCGATCGAACTACGTCCCCATCACCTTTGACATTCGGCAGGCGGCAGGATTCTTGGCCGTCTACCCGAATTGGATTGAGCCCGCGAGAGGACTCCACGCGTCGCAGCAGCGGGCATTCTTCCGCCCGGAGACGCCACTGCCGGCGGCGCCGCCGCTCTCCTGGCGTGGTGTTTTTCCTGAGCGGATCGATCCGCCGCGCGCGCTCCACGCCTCGCAGCAGCGACCGTTCTTCGGCAGCGCGCTGGTGGTTCCTGGGGGCGCCGATCCGTCGACCTTCGCGGCGTGCTTGACGAGTGCGCCCTCGAGCGTGCCCCGCGGGATCGACCGGCGTCACATGGCGCCGGCGTTCTTCTATCAACCACTGATCGTTCCCGTGGTCGTCCCGCCGCTCAGCTGGCTGGGCACCTGGCCGACGCTCGTCCGCCCGGCCGCGATCGTGTTCGCGCCGGCCTGTGCCGGTCCGGCGGCAATTGAGACAGGCGTCTTTTCCATTGTCATCACGCCGTACGACGTCGAGCGTCCCACGACCGAGCCGACGTCTCTGCGACCAACGACGAATGCACTGGCCGTCGAACGTCCAACGACCGAGGAGACCTGATGCCGCTCAACTACCAGCTTGCGCCGATGATCGAGAAGGAGACGGGGACGATCCCATTCAGGCTCCGTGACGAGGATGGCGGCCTCGTGCTCGCGCTCGACTCGATGACGCTGACGCTCTACAACCAAGCCGATGGCAGCATCATCAACGGCCGAGACGCCCAGAACGTGCTGAATGCTAACAATGTGAGCTTCGCCAATGGGCTGGTGTCATGGAGCGTGCAGACCGCCGATACGCCGATCGTCGACGACAGTAAATCGATCGAGACGCATATGGCGGTGTTCTATATGACGTGGAACCTAGGACAGCGATCGACGACCCATCGCGTGCGGATGGACATCGAGAACGTCATCAAGCAGAACGGCTAGGTCAGCGCGATGAACGATCTTCTGATGACGGCCTAGATCCAATCGGCCGCGCGGCCGCCGCTGGCCAAGTATTGCTTGAACCTCGCATCGCTGCGCCGCTTTAGCCAGGGGCGGATCTGCGTCGCGAACAACCAACAACTCAAACCGGTCACGAAGCCGAGCGCGAAGACAATGAGCAGCATGGCTGGGGAGCCCCTTTCCGAGCGTCCTTGAGATCTTACTCGGCCCAAGGATCGGCCATAGGACAACAGTGATCATCAGGCGAATATATTTTCAGGCCCGCGTCGCGCATGTCGGCGCGGCGGGGGCACCCGCCGAAAGTCAGACGCTGGGGTGCCAATAGTGTCAGCCGGCTGGCACGCAGACCCCAGATCCGGGCCGAAGGAGGCGACTTCGTCGTCTATTCTTGAGGCAGGGTTTTTGCAGCAGGATCTGGCGGAGTTGAGGTTTTCGCCTCATCTTCGCGATTGTGCTTTTTGGTGAGGCGATAGAGAATCTCGCCGTCGAGAAGGCGCTTCGGATCGGGACGACCCGAGGCGCCGAGCGAACCATCGGGGCGAAGGTATTGATGGACGCGCGCGACCTCGTTGTCGTCGCGATCTCGGTATGACATCATCTGACTGATGGTGCCTGGTGGTTCGCCCTTGTTGGGGCCGGGTACTCCTCGGTCGATTTCGTAGGCTGTCAGTTCCCCAGCTTGGACTCGTTCCCAGAAGCGTCCGGTGTTGAACCGCTGACGCAGTTCAGGTTCGAGGACCCGGACGACTTTGAGGGTTGAAGTCATGCTTTCGGTCGAGCTAATTCGCGAAACACTTCAGAACGCCCTCGCGGGCGGAGCCTCATTCGAAGAGTTCGAAGACTGGCTCGTCGGCGCCAGCTGGAACATGCACCAGAACGCTGATCTCGAAGCGCAGCGCCTCGCGGGTGCGATCGAGCATCGCTTTGCCGAGTACTCAAGTGGCTGCCTCGACGACACGACCCTTCGCGAAGAGCTCCTCGCGCTGTTTGTGTACGGGTGTCCGACGCCCGCGCTCGAGATGCCCGTCTTCTCGACCGGCTTTTTGCCGTCAGTCATCGCCGTCTCGTCGTCGTCGCCCGACCCGGATCCAGCGGCGGTGCAATACGTTCGCATCGGTCAGCAAGTGCCGTGCGGTCCGCGTTCAACCGGGTCAAGCGGCGGGCGCACCATCACCGCGCGCCAACCGCTCGAGCTCACGGTCGCCTAGACCTCTGGTTTCGCCGGCGCCTGGATTTTCGCCACGACAAACGACACGGTCTTTGGCACCTTCTTCTCGTCGGGCGCCTTCTTGTCGTCAATGAAGATGTTGAAGCTATAGATCCCCCAGTCGGGGATCGGCAGGCCGGCGATGTTCGTGATGAACTCGGACGTGCCGGTGTCGCCGAGCTTGCCCTGGCCAGCGACGGTGCCGATGGTGCCGCCGGATGGCCGCACGATCTCCACGCGAAAGCTGATGTCCTCCTGAGCTTCGCCGACGAATTTCACGACGAGCGCTGCTTGATGATGATGGGCGGGGACGACCTGCGTGTAGATCCGATCGAACGCGCCAATAATGCAGGTCTTTCGCGCTGAGTCCTGGAATGCGTAGTCGCAGAGGATTGCCCACTCGACTTCAGCCATGTTCTGCCTCTCGTCTCAATCCAGCGATCGACCAAGTAGCCACAATTTCGACCACATCACGCGATCCGACTCGGTCGGCGGATCGCCGTAAGTTGTTGGTGCGGAAGGGGGGATTCGAACCCCCACGCTCTTGCGAGCGCCAGCCCCTCAAGCTGGTGCGTCTGCCAGTTCCGCCACTTCCGCGTCGGAGGGGTCTGTTACTGAACTTCGAACTTTGAACTTCGAACTTCTAACTCTGCCTTCCCGTCTTGACCGGCGCCTTCGCCTCCGGCGTCTTCTGATCCTCGCCGCCGCGTCCGCGTCCCCGTCCCGCCGGTGACGCCGTCGGCGTCGTCGTCGGCGCGGGCGAGGTCGTCGGCGTTGCGGCCGGAGGCGTCGTCGTGGGCGTCGGCGAGGCCATCGGCGCGGTTGGCAGGGCCGGAGCCGCGGGCGTTGGAGCCGCCGCCGGACCGCCGACGCCGCTCACGACCGATCCGCCGGCGCCGGTCTTCGACGCGATCCCCAGGCCGAGCGCGCCCAGCATGAACAGCGTGCCGAGCACCGTCGTCGCGCGCGTCAACACGGTCGCGCCCGCGCGGGCGCCAAACGCCGTCTGGCTGCTCGCGCCGCCGAACGCCGCCGCGATGTCGCCGCCCTTGCCCTGCTGCAGTAGGACGACCACCAGCAGCAGGAAGCAGACCAGCACGTACAGGGTGACGAGAGCGTAGTAGAGCATAGCAAGCCAGTATAGAACGGGACCGGCCGGCGGGCCAATCGGGCGCCATGGGCAATCGGGCAATCGGGCAATCGGGCAATTGGGCTATTGGGTCATTGGGCTATTGGCGCGATAATCGCAGTTCTTCCGCTCAAAGGAGGCCCACGATGCACGCGACTATTCGGCGACTGGCCTGGCTGGCGGCAGCCGGCCTCCTGTTCACGCCGGCCCTCGTCGCTCAGGACCACCAGCACGCGACGACGCCGGAGAAGCTCGGGACGGTGCACTTCGAGACGTCGTGCGCCGCGGCGGCGCAGCCGCAGTTCGACCGCGCGATGGCGCTGCTGCACTCCTTCGAGTTCGGTCAGGCCATCCAGGGTTTCCAGTCGACGCTCGCGGCGGATCCCGGGTGTTCGATCGCGGACTGGGGCATCGCGCTCGCGCGGTGGGGCAATCCGTTCGCCGTGGTCGTGCGAGCACCGGCGCAGCTCCAGCAGGGCCTCGACGCCATCGTGCTCGCGCAGAAGACGCCCGCGAAAACGGAGCGCGAGCGGGGCTACGTCGCCGCCGCGTCGAAGCTCTACGTTGACTTCGCCACGATCGATCAGCGCACGCGCGTCGTCGCGTACTCGCAGGCGATGGGAGAGTTGTCCGCGAAGTATCCGGCCGACCGCGAGGCGACGATCTTCTACGCGCTGTCGCTCACGGCCTCCGCGCAGCCGACCGACAAGACATACGCGAATCAGCTCAAGGCCGGGGCGATCCTCGAGAAGCTTTACCCGGAGCAGCCCGATCATCCGGGCATCGCGCACTACATCATCCACAGCTACGACGTGCCGGCGCTCGCCGATCAGGCGTTGAGCGCGGCGCGCAGCTACGCGAAGATCGCGCCGTCGGCGCCGCACGCGCTGCACATGCCATCGCACACGTTCACGCGCGTCGGCGCGTGGCAGGAGTCGATCGACACGAACATCCTGTCGGCCGATGCCGCGAGCAAGACGGGCGCGACGGCGGAGCAGCTGCACGCGATGGACTACATGGCGTACGCGTACTTGCAGACTGGGCAGGACCGCGCCGTGCAGGCGCTCTTGCAGAAGCTCTCGGACATCGCGAACGGGCTCAACGTCAACGCCGTGAACTCGGCCGCGCCCGGATCGGCCGGCGTGTTCGCGACCGCGGCGATTCCCGTGCGCTGGGCGCTCGAGCATCGCGACTGGAAGGCCGCGGCCGCGCTGGAGCCGAAATCCACGCAGTTTCCGTACGCCGATGCGATGACGCACTACGCGCGCGCGCTCGGCGCGGCGCACACCGGCGCGCTGCCGCAGGCGCGCACGTCGATCGACACGCTCACGCAGCTGCGCGATCGCTTGACGCAGGCGGGCGAGACGTACTGGGCCGAGCAAGTCGAGATCGAACGGCTCGAAGCGTCGGCGTTCCTCGCGCTCGCTGAAAAGAACTCCGACGAGGCGCTGTCACTCATGCGCGCGGCCGCAACGCGCGAGGACGCGACGGAGAAGAGCGCGGTCACGCCTGGGCCGGTGGCGCCCGCGCGCGAGCTGCTCGGCGACATGCTCCTCGAGCTCAAGCAGCCGGCGGCCGCGCTCAAGGAGTATCAGGCGGTGATGAAGAAGGAGCCGAACCGCTTCCGCGCGATCTACGGCGCAGCCAGCGCGGCGTCGCTCGCCGGCGATCAGGCCACGTCGCGCACGCTGTACGCGCAGCTGCTGACGATTTGCGTGAAGGCCGACACCCCCGGCCGACCCGAGCTCGCTGAGGCCCGCAAGGCGACTAGCCGGTAAGGCCGTTCATAGTCGGCGCTTGCGGTTGAAGTGACGTCCGGCGGCCGAATCGGAGTGCCGCGAGGGCGAAGCGCGAAACCGGAGCGGAGGGAGCGAAGATTTCGAGGGCCGGCTCCGTAGGCCGCACGATCGCCAGGCCGAGTAGGAGCGGCCCGATGGGTAATGCACGAAATCTGAGCGGACGGAGCGAACGGTTTCTCGTGGCATCTCCGCTGAGGCCGCCGGACGTCACTTCAACCGCAAGCCGCCCTAGCTCGCGGCTGTTGCCCGGCTGACGATTTCGAAGAACGTGCGCGCCTCGAGGCTCGCGCCGCCGACGAGCGCGCCGTCGACGTCTTCGAGGCCCGCGAGCTCGCGGATGTTCTCGGGCTTGACCGATCCGCCATAGAGAATCCGGCAGCGATCGGCGGGCGCCCCGCCAAACCACTGTCGCAGCCTCGCGCGGATGTGCGCGTGCGCTTCGCCCGCCTCGGCGGCGGTCGCGTTGCGGCCCGTGCCGATCGCCCACACCGGCTCGTAGGCCACGATGAGTGCGGCGAGTTCGTCGCCGGAGAGCCCGTCGAGTCCGGCGCGAATCTGCCGATCGAGGATGGCGAGTGTCGCGCCGGTTTCGCGTTCGTCGAGCGTCTCGCCGATACAGACGATCGCCGTGAGGCCGGCCGTGAGCGCGGCGCGAAGCTTGCGGTTCACCGAGGCGTCCGTCTCGCCAAACAGGCGCCGGCGCTCCGAGTGGCCGATGATGACGTGCGTGGCGCCGGCGTCCTTGATCATCGTCGCGCTCACTTCGCCGGTGAACGCGCCTTCTCGCTCGAAATACAGGTCCTGCGCGGCGATGGCGAGGCGTGTGCGCGTGACGGCCTCTGCGGCCGAGGCGATCGCCGTGAAGGGCGGCGCCAGCACGATCTCGGCACTGGTGAGGTTCTTGGCCAGCGCGCCGAATTCGCGCACGTACGCAAGCGTTTCCGCGAGCGTCTTGTGCATTTTCCAATTCGCCGCGAAGACTGGGATGCGCATTACGCGAGCACTTGTACACCGGGGAGGGTTCGGCCGCCAAGGAACTCCAGCGACGCGCCGCCGCCGGTCGATATGTGCGTCATCCGGTCGGCGACGCCGGCGCGCGTGACGGCGGCCACCGAGTCGCCGCCGCCGATGATCGTCGTCCCATGCACGGCCGCGACCGCGCGCGCGACGCCGATCGTGCCTGCCGCAAACGCATCGACTTCGAATACCCCCATCGGGCCGTTCCACACCACGGTCTTCGCGCGTCCAATCACGTCCGCGTAGTGCGCGACCGTCTTCGGCCCGATGTCGAGGCCCATGCGATCGCCAATGGCCGCGTCGCCGACGGCGAGCGTGGCCGTCGGCGCGGCCGCGTCGATCTTCGGCGCGACGACGTGGTCGAGGGGCAGCTCGATCGCGAACCCGCGCGCCTTCGCCCGCGCGAGAAGATCGCGCGCGGTCTGAAGCAGATCGTCCTCGACGAGCGACCGTCCAGTCGGGAGCCCCTGCGCCTTGAAGAACGTGTAGGCCATCGCGCCGCCGATGAGCAGCGCATCGACTTTCGCGAGCAGGTTGTCGATCACCTCGAGCTTGTCGGACACTTTCGCGCCGCCGAGGATCGCGACGAACGGCCGATCCGGCGACCCCAGCGCCTTGCCGAGGTACTCGACTTCGTCGGCCATGAGGAATCCCGCTGCTGCATCCTTCAGGTGGTGCACGATGCCCTCGGTCGATGCGTGCGCGCGATGTGCCGATCCAAACGCGTCGTCGACGTACACGTCCGCGAGTGACGCGAGCGACTTCGCGAAGTTTGCGTCGTTGGCTTCTTCCTCGGGATGGAACCGCAGGTTCTCGAGCAGGATCACGCTCTTCGGGTTGGCCTTGACCACGTCGGCCGCGGCCGGCCCGATGCAGTCGGGCGCAAACGCGACCGGACGTCCCAACAGCTTCGCGAGATGATCGGCCACGGGCTTGAGGCTGAACTCCGGCTTCGGCTTGCCTTTCGGCCGGCCGAGGTGCGAGGCGAGGATGACGGTCGCGCCGTGATCGAGCGCGTAGGTGATGGTCGGCAGGGCCGCGCGGATGCGCGTGTCGTCGGTGATGCGTCCCTGTTCGATCGGGACGTTGAAGTCCACGCGCACGAACACGCGCCGGCCGTCGAGGTTGAGATCGCGAATCGTTCTCATCTCAGAAAGCTCTTTCCCAACGTCAAACTTCTGACTTGGTCGTTTAGAGGCCCCGCGTCGCCATGTACCGAACCAGGTCGATACACCGGCTGGAGTATCCCCACTCGTTGTCGTACCAGGCGACGACCTTGACGAAATCGCCGTCGAGCACTTTCGTGTACGGCGCGTCGACCATCGCGGAGTGCGGGTTGCCGCGAAAGTCGATCGAGACGAGCGGTTCGGTCACGAACTCGATGATGCCCCGGTAGGGGCCGTCGGCGGCCTTCTTGAACGCGGCGTTGACCTCCTCCGCGGTCGTCTTTCTGCCCACGAGCGTGCTGAGATCGATCATCGACACGTTGGGCGTGGGCACCCGCACGCTGATGCCGTCGAGCTTGCCTTTGAGCGCCGGCAGCACATCGCCGAGCGCGCTGGCTGCGCCGGTGGTCGTCGGAATCATCGAGAGCGCCGCGGCCCGGGCGCGACGCAGGTCCTTGTGCGGCAGATCGAGCAGATGCTGGTCGTTCGTGTACGCATGGACCGTCGTCATCCAGCCTTTCTGGATGCCGAACGTCTCGTGCAGGACCTTCGCGACCGGCGCGAGGCAGTTGGTCGTGCACGACGCGTTGGACACGATCTGATGCTTCGCCGGATCGTACGCCTCGTGGTTGACGCCCATCACGACCGTCACGTCCGGTCCCTTGGCCGGCGCCGTGATCACCACACGCTTGGCGCCCGCGGCGAGATGCTTCGCGGCGTCTTCACGTTTGGTGAACTTGCCCGTCGACTCGAAGACCACGTCCACGCCGAGCGCCTTCCAGGGCAGCGTGGCGGGATCCCTTGTCGCGAGCACCTGGAACTCGTCGCCATCGACGCTGATCCGGTCGCCCGACGCCTTGATGTCGGCCTTTAGGTTGCCGAGGATCGAGTCGTACTTGAGCAGGTGCGCGAGCGTGGCAGCGTCCGTCAGGTCATTGACCGCGACGAAATCGAAGTCGTCGTGGGCCAGGGCGGCGCGCATGATGTTGCGTCCGATCCTCCCGAAGCCGTTGATCCCAACCTTCAGGGCCATGCGTGAACTCCTCTCGACGTGTCTAGGTGCCGATCAAAACTCCCCATATTAACAAGAACCACGGAACCCCTGGAACCTCGGAACCCGGAACCTATTATGATTCCTCAGACGTGCACGTTTTCTACACGCTGGCCATCGTCGTCCTTGCGGTGGTGCTGTCGCCGTGGTTCGCGTATCAGGCGCTTCGGTATCGAAAATACGTCCGCAACCTGTCGCAACGGATGGGCTACCTGCCGGTCAGCTTCAACATCGACGGCGACGAGTCGATTTGGATCCACGCCGTCTCGGTGGGCGAGGTGCTCACCGCGCGCGCCCTCTTGCCGGAACTGCGCCAGCGCTATCCGGGCCTGCGCATCTTTCTGTCGACGACGACGCTGAGCGGCCAGCAGGTGGCGAGGACGCGGCTGCCCGACACGGACGCCGTCTTCTTCCTGCCGTTCGACCTGCCGCCGTTCGTCAATCGGACGCTCCGCCTCGTGAAACCGCGGCTGTTCATCATGATGGAGACCGAGATCTGGCCGAACCTTTTGCGCGCGTGCCGGCGCCAGGGCGTCAAGACCATCCTCGTGAATGGCCGGATTTCGTCGCGGTCGTATCCGCGGTACAGGCTCGCGCGCGGGTTCTTCCGCGGCGTGCTGGCGGACGTGGACCGTTTCTGCATGCAGAGCGACGAGTCCGCCCGGCGGATCGTCGACATCGGCGCTGATCCCGCGCGCGTGACGGTCACGGGCAGCCTCAAATTCGAATCGCTGGAGTCGCCGGGGCTCGCGGCCGGGCGCGGCGCCGGACGTGTGCTCCGGTACTTCCGTATTTCCCCGTCGCGGCCCGTGTTCATGGCGGCGAGCACGCTCAAGGGCGAGGAGACGCCGGTCCTGACTGCGTTCGCCGCGCTGCGGCGCGTCCAGCCGTCGGCCATGCTCATCATCGCGCCCCGGAAGCCCGAGCGATTCGGCGAAGCGGAGGCGCTGGCGCGCGCCGAGGGGTTTCGCGTGATGCGCCGGACCGAGCTGGCCGTTGACGCCGAGCCGCGCGCCGACGTCGTCGTGCTCGATTCGATCGGCGAGCTGGCGCATCTCTTTCAGGTCGCGACGGTCGTGTTCGTCGGCGGCAGTTTGGTCGATCAGGGCGGCCACAATATTCTCGAGCCGGCCGTGCACGGCAAGCCGATCATCTTCGGCCCGCACATGCAGAACTTCGCGGAGATCGCGGCGACGTTTCTGACGAGTCAAGCCGCCATCCAGGTGGCGAGCGCATCGGAGTTGACCGATGTCGTCCTGCGGCTGGCCGGCGATCCGGTCGAGCGTGCCCGGCTCGGCGCCGCGGCGCGCGCGCTGGTCGAAGCCAACCGCGGCGCCAAACCCCGCACGCTCGACGCGATCTTCGATCTGCTGCCCGCGCCCGCCGGCCGCGGCGTCGTGAGGCCGTTCAGACGTGGATAGGGGGTCAGATCTGTTTTCCACAGATCGGGGCCGGATGGGGCCAGGTCTCCCGGGGCGAGACCTGGCCCCTTCCACGCCCGATCTGTGGAAAACAGATCTGACCCCCTGCATCTCCGTCGGCAACATCTCGATGGGCGGCCGGGGTAAGACGCCCGTCGTCATTCATCTCGCGCGGTTGTTGATTGACGCGGGCGAGCGGCCGGCCGTGCTGAGCCGGGGATACGGGCGGCGCCTGGTCGAGCCGGGCGTTGTCGTCGTGAGCGACGGCGCGCACGTCACGGCGGATCTCGATCGCAGCGGCGACGAACCGCTGCTCATCGCGCGCAGCGTGCCGGGAACGGTCGTGCTCGTGTGCGAGCAACGCGCGATCGCGCGCACGCTCGCCGTGCGGGCGTTCGGGGCGACAGTTGTGCTGCTCGACGACGGGTTCCAACATCGGCAGGTGACGCGCGATGTCGATCTCGTCCTGGTGACACCGGATGACCTTCAGGATCGCCGGATGCCGTTTGGCCGATTGCGCGAGCCGGTGAGCGCGCTGTCGCGCGCGGACGCGCTCGTCTCGCCCAACGGGAGCGCCGCCGCCATCGCGGCCGCGTTTCCGGCGCTGCCGACGTTCTCGCTCAACCGCACGCTTGGCGAGCCGGTCTCGATCGAGCCCGAGCGGCCGTGGACCGGCGGTCGCGGGCCCGTGGTGGCGGTGGCGGGTATCGCAGTGCCCGCGCGTTTCGAGGCCGCGCTCACGGCGGCGGGCTGGACCGTCAGCCGGCTGCTGATCTTTGCGGATCACCACCGGTACGGCCGCCGCGATCTCGATCACGTGGCTGCCGCCGTGCGCGAAACAGGTGCGACCGGTGTCGTGACGACTGACAAGGACGCCATTCGGCTGCGGTGGATGCGGCCGCTGCCGTTCGCCTGCGCCGCGGTGCCACTCGACGTGTCGATCGAGCCGTCGGCGGTGTTTCGCCCGTGGCTGTTCGATCGGCTGCGCGAGGCGCGCCAGTGAACGGCGTGACGCTGAGGTATCGCCTCGAGTACGGCGTGGTCGCCGCGATGCGCGCCATCGTCGCCGTCCTGCCGGACGCCCCGGCGCGCGGGTTGGGGAGTCTCGTCGGCCTCTTCTTCTACGCCGTGGATCGATCGCATCGGCGCCTGGCCGTGCGCCAGCTGCGCGCGGCGTTTCCGACGCGCTCGGAGGCCGAGTGCCGCGCGATCGCGCGCGCGACGTTCGCGCATTTCGGGCGCCTGCTCGTCGTCCTGCTCAAGTTCAGCACGCTGTCCGCGGATCAGATTCGCGCGCGGGTCGAGTTCGAGGGCGAGGATCGCGTGCAGGCGGCGCTCGCGCGCGGTCACGGGGCGATCATCTTCACGGGGCACTTTGGCTACTGGGAGCTCCAGGGCCTCGCGCAGCCGCTCGTCCTGCCGTCGTTGTCGGTGCTGGCGCGGCCGCTCGACAATCCATATCTGCACGCGCTGCTCGAGAAGATGCGCATGGCCACGGGCAACCGCGTCATCTACCGCCGCGGCGCGCTGCGTCGCGTGCTCCGCGCGCTCAACGCGAACGAATGCGTGGCGATCCTGATCGACCAGCACATCCACGGCAGCGACGCGGTGCGCGTGGAATTCTTCAATCGGACGGCCGCGACGACGGCCGCGCTGGCCACGCTGGCACTGCGGACCGGCGCGCCGCTGGTTCCCGCGTTCGCGCTGCCCCTGAGCGGCGGACGGTACCGGCTGATCTATGAGCACCCGATCGAGCTGCCGCCGCCCGGATCGACCGATCCCGTACGGGACCTCACGCAGCGCTGCACCGACGTCCTTGAGATGTACGTGCGCCGCTATCCGGATCTCTGGCTGTGGATGCATCGCCGGTGGCGCGACGACGGCGATGAGGCCGCGCCGATGCCTGGGATGTTTCCGGCGGCAGCGTCAGACGAGCGCGAGGAGCCCGTGGAATGAGCACACCGCCCGCCCCGTCGCGCATCGTCCTGCGCGCCCCGAACTGGCTCGGCGATGCCGTGCTCGCGCTGCCGGCGATGGCGGCGGTGCGGCGGGGGTTCCCGCGCGCGGAGCTCACGATCGCCGCACCGATCTCGCTCGCGGCGCTCTATCGCGAGGGGACGGACGTGCGCCCCGATCACGTGATCGAGCTCGCGGACAAACAGCGTGACGCGATCAGGGCGCTGGCGGCCGGCAAATTCGACCTGGGCGTCCTCTTTCCGAACTCGTTTCGATCGGCCTGGCAGCTGCGTCGGGCGCGCGTGCCGGCTCGATGGGGCTATGCGACGTCGGGCCGCGGCGTTCTGCTCACGCGCAAGAGCCGGGCTGAGAGGGTCAGCGGGCCGCGGCATCACGCCGACTACTTTCGCGCGCTCGTGCGCGGACTCGACGTGGAGTGCGACGACGCGCCGCCGCGTCTCGTCGTGACGTCTGCCAGCGCCGAGCGCGCCGCGGCGCTGCTCGCGCCGAAGCGCGGCACGATCGACGGGCCGATCGTGGCCTTCGCCCCGGGCGCGGCGTACGGACAGGCCAAGCAGTGGCCGCCCGATCGTGTCGCGGCCGTGATCGCCAGGCTGTCGAGCGAACATCGCGCAACGTCGGTGATCGTCGGCGCGGCACACGATCGTGACGCGGAGCGTGCGATAGAATCCTGGCTGCGCGCGCATGCGCCGGACGCGCTCGCGCGCGTTGTCGATCTCGTCGGCCGGACGAGCCTCGGCGTGCTCGCCGGCGTGGCCGCGCGATGCGCGGTGTTCGTGACGAACGATTCCGGGGCGATGCACGTCGCCGCCGCCGTCGGCCGGCCGGTCGTCGCGTTGTTCGGGCCGACCGATGAGCGCGCGACCCATCCGATTGGCGTGCACGAGGTGCTCACTGAAGCCGTGTTCTGTCGTCCCTGCCACTTGCGTGACTGTCCGATCGATCACCGCTGCATGAAACGCATCTCCGCGGACCGTGTCGTCGAGTCGGTGACGCGCTACTTGTCGATGGCGGCCAGCTGAACATGCGCCCGGCCGTCTTCCTCGACCGCGACGGAACGATGGTGCGCGACGTCGGCTATCTCAGCCGGCTCGAGGACCTGCACTGGTTTCCCTATACAGTGGACGCCGTGCGGCTCCTCAATCGCGCCGGCTTTCTCGTCTTCGTGACGACCAACCAGGGCGGCGTGGGCCTCGGCTACTACGCCGAGGCGTTCGTGCGGCGGACGCATGAGGTGATGGCGGCGTACATCGCCGCCGGGGGCGGGCGCGTCGACGGGTGGTACTACTGCCCGCACCACCCGCGCGCGACGATTGACGCTCTGCGGGTGACCTGCGATTGCCGCAAGCCCGCGCCGGGCATGGTGCGCCAGGCGCAGCAGCAGTTCCCCATCGATCCGGCGCGATCGTTCGTCGTCGGCGACAAGGCAGGCGACCTCGGCCTCGCGCGATCCGTGGGGGCGCGCGGCGTGCTCGTGCGGACGGGGTACGGCGAGGTCGAACTGGCGCGGATGGGCGGCGCCGCCCTGGCGGCGCGGGTCAGCACGGATCTGATGGAGGCCACGTCGTGGATTCTGGAGCAGGCCGCGGCGCCGGCAGGAGGCGCATGACGGCGAAGGCAGCGATCGCGCGATACCGGCGGATCATCGGACGCTTCAGGCAGGCGCGGATCGCGGTCGTCGGCGATCTCATCGCCGACGAGTTCCTCTACGGCCAGATCGAGCGTGTCTCGCGCGAAGCGCCGGTGCTCATCGTCCGCTACGATGCCACGGAGGTCGTGCCGGGCGGGGCCGGAAACGCCGCGAACAACGCCGCGGCGCTCGGCGCGAGCGTCGACGTCATTGGCGTCGTCGGACGCGACGAGGCGGGGCGGCGGCTCCTCGATTCGGTCGGCCGTGGCGCGAGCGCGCGCAACGTGCTCGTGGCGAACCGCCACGTGACGCCAGTCAAGACGCGCATCCTCGCGGGTGGCGTCCATTCCGCCAAGCAGCAGGTCGTGCGGATCGATCGTGCCGGCACGGTCGTGACGCCCGTCATCCAGCGGCACGTCGAGGCGGCGCTGGCGCGCGCGATTCGCCGCGCCGACGCCGTGATCATCTCCGACTACGGCTACGGCGCGATCACTCCGGGCGTGTGGAGGCGCGCGCTCGCGGCGGCGCGTACGAAGACGCGCCCGCTCGTGCTGGTCGACGCGCGGCACGGCCTCACCGGATACGCCGGCGCGATGACGGCGACGACGCCGAATGAGTCGGAGGTCGAAGCGCTGCTTGGCGTGCACATCGACGACGACCGCGGCGTGCTCGAGCGCGCTGGCCGCACCCTGCTCGAGCGGCTGCGTTGTCCGGCCGTGCTCGTCACGCGCGGCAGCCGCGGCATGGCGCTCTTCGAAACCGGCGCGCCGACCGACCACATTCCCATTGTCGGGTCCGACCAGGTCTCCGATGTCACGGGGGCGGGTGACACCGTCATTGCGACGTTCACGCTCGCCCTCACGGCGGGCGCGTCATTCAGCGAGGCCGCGCGGCTCGCCAACTACGCCGGCGGGCTCGTCGTCATGAAACGCGGCACGGCGACCGTGAGCGCCGCGGAGCTCGGGGACGCGGTCACCAAGAGCCACGACGAGAGGAAATGACCATCCTCACCGAGGCCGAGCTCGCCGATCGCGTCGCCGCCGATCGACGCGCGGGCCGACGGATCGCGTTCGCGAACGGCTGCTTCGACATCATCCACGTGGGCCACGTGCGCTACCTCGAGGGCGCGCGCGCGGAGGGCGATCGCCTCGTCGTCGCGATCAACGACGACGACTCGGTGCGTTCGCTCAAAGGGTCCGGCCGGCCGATGCTGCCGGCCGCGGCTCGCGCGGAGCTCATCGCGGCGCTGCGCGGCGTCGACTACGTGACGGTGTTCTCGGGTCCGACGGTCGCGCACCTGCTCGAGCGTCTCCAGCCCGACGTGCACTGCAAAGGCACCGACTACACGACGGACACGGTGCCCGAGCGCGACATCGTGCGCGCCTACGGCGGCCGCATCGCGATTGTGGGCGATCCGAAGAACCATTCAACAAAGGCCCTGGTCGCGAAGTTGCTCGAGGATACGGCGCCGTCAGCACCCGCAGCCGCTGCGCTGGCGAGACCCGCCGTGTCAGGCTGGCTGAAGTTGCTGCAGCGCAAGCGCGTCGCGCTCGGTTTTCTCTGCGCCGCGCTCGCGCTCTGGCTCGCGCGTCCGACGACGTTCTCGATCGTGACGGGTCTGGTCATTGCGCTGCCGGGCGAGCTGCTGCGCATTTGGGCCGCGGGCCACATCACCAAAGGGCGCGAAGTCACGCGCTCCGGCCCCTACCAACTCGTGCGCCATCCGCTCTATCTCGGCTCGACGATCATGGGCCTCGGGTTCGCGGTCGCGACGAACCGTCTCGTGCCCGCGCTCCTCGTGATCGCATACTTTGCGATCACGATTCCCGCGGCGATGCGCGCCGAGGAGGCCGAGCTCGGCGCGCAGTTCGGGCGCGAGTACGACGCGTATCGCGCCGGTCAGGGCGCGCCAGCCGCCCGGACGTTCAGCCTCGAGCGCGTGGTCGCCAACCAGGAGTACCGGACTATTCTCGGATTCGCGAGCGGGATTGGGCTGCTCGTGCTGAGGATGATGCTCGGCTGAGATCGCGCGCCCGCGCCTCGACCTCATCGACCGGGATGTCCGTCATCTTGCCCGTCGGGCTTTGAATGAACGCGCCGGCGGGCCCGTACGGGCCGTTCCGCGCGCCGCGCGTCGGCCCAAACAATCCGAGCGACGGCACGCCGTGCGCGGCGGCGAGGTGCAGCGGTCCGGTGTCATTGCCGACCACGAGATCGGTGCGCCGCAGGATCTCGGTGAGCTCAGGCACGGTGCCGCCAGCCCACGCGATCGTGCGATCCGCGGGCAGGGTGCCCCGGACCTGCTCGAGCCGTGCCTCTTCGCCCGGGCCGCCGAGCAGCAGCAGCGTCGTCTCCCCGTCGGCGAGCAATCGTCGCGCGAGTTCATTGAACGACTCGGCCGGCCAGAGCTTCTGCGGTCCGCGTGTGCTGGGCAGCAGGGCGACGAGCCGCGGCGTCCGGATGGCGCGCTCGCGAAGCCACGCCGTGATGCGCGCGTCGGCGTCGGGCCAGGCGGGCAGCGGAAATTCCACCGGACCCGGTGTCGAGATGCCCACCGGACCGAGCAACGCCAGATTGAGATCGACGACGTGCGTGGTGCCCGGCGAGGGAGTGACCTGCACGGTGGTGAACAGCGTCGACACCGGATCGCGCGCGTAGCGTCGATCGAAGCCCACGCGCAGCGGCGCCCGCGTCATGCGCACGAATGGCGACGTCTTGTGCGCCCATCCCTGCACGTCGATCGCGACGTCGATCCGCAGCTCGTGCAGCCGCTGTCGCACCGCGCCGAGCTCGCGGCGAATCGTGCCGAATCCGCTCGGGCTCGTCAGCTGCTCGCGCCATCGGCGCAGCGGGACGAGCAGCACCTCGTCGACGATCGGATTGCCCTGGAGCAGGATCTGCTCGTGCTCTTCGACGAGCCAGATGACGCGCGCGGTGGGTTCGTGCCGCCGCAGGGCCGCCGCGACCGGCAACGTGTGCACGACGTCGCCGAGGGACGTGAAGCGAACGATCGCGATGCGGCGGCCGGATCGCGCGGGCGGGGCCTCGCCCATCAGGCTGGGCGGCGGAGCAGCCGCTTGAAGAACGCGGACCGCTTGTGGCGGCGCAACTCCCGGTCGGCCATCTCCTGGCTCGTGACCCAGTTCAGCTGCACGACGCGCCGCTCGCCGTTGGCGGGCAGGTGCCCGTGCCACGAGTTGTCGGCCCGGCGGAACGCGAGAAGCGTGCCCCACTTCGGCACGATCTCGATGGCCGTGGCGTTGACGTCCTCGCTGCGCAACAAACGCAGCCGGCCGCCCGCGTCCGCCCATTGCTCATTGAGATAAAGGAGGACGCTGATGATTTTCCACGTCGCATCGGTGTGGACGCTGCCGTCGTGCGGCCCGACGCGCCCGCGCACCGTGACGATCTTGAAGTACGGATCGAGCTTCATCTGGAAGCGATCCGCTATCGCGTCCTGAAACTCGGCGCCAAGCAGCTCGTCGACGAGCGCGCCAAACGCCGGCCCGTACGACAGCTCCGACAGCGGATAGCTTCCGGTCGTCGTCACCTTCGGGAAATCGCCGGTGACGGCCTTGGTCGCGTCCGCGGAGACGAAGTTGTCGACGATGACGTGTTCGTACGGGTCGCGGGCAAGTGGAGTGTGACGCAGCGCGGCGAGGTTGAGCATGCGAGCGTCCTCAGAATCTGTCAGAGGAAGGTACAAGTCAAGATCGTGTCGTACGACAGGTACGACTCGTACGACCGGTACGACGGGTCCATGGAACCTGGATGCTTGTCAGCTTCTCTTGAGCGAGCTTTAGCAAAGGCGGAAGCCCCGCGGATCGGAAAGCGAGCGAGTGGCACGAGCGAGCTCACGCGAACGCAGCGGGACTTGCCTAAGCGCCTTGTGACCGGAGGCGAGTCCCGCGAGTGAGCGTGTAAGGGGTCTGGGGGCAACGCCCCCAGATCAAGAAAATGGCGGGGTCGACGAGGCTCGAACTCGCGACCTCCGGCGTGACAGGCGAAGGAAGTAGATCGTCGCTGCTCAGGATTTCGTGTGTTTCCTGAGCTTATTCGCGCAGTTTGCTGTCAACGAGCGTCGGACGGGGACACGGAATGACGCGGTCCTGCCGGTGAAAGTGGCACACCTACCGGCACACGGGGACTGGTTGCGCCGGCTGATAGGGTTTTGAGCAACGCGCCGCCTCCGTTCAGCGGCGCGTCGGCTCCATTGGCTTCGCAGCCCGCGGCTGATGACTTGCGTCCCAGGTGCTGGCTCGCTTCACCAGCTCGTCCCGCACCTGCGGCCAATCGTGCAGGGTCGCCGGGTCGAAGTCGGCCCCGTTGGGCCACACCAAAGTTCCGACCTCCGAGTCGAGTCGCACCGTGTTGAACTGGGCCAGATCCTGCAACGGTCCGAACAGCACCCCTTGGAGGATGGGCCGGAAGTCGATCACCTGCTTGGTGCGGTCCGCGAACGATACGGCCAGTGTGTAGGGGCCAACGATCTCGAACTGTGTGACCCGATGAATGGCATGGACCATGGTGACTACCTGAGTGGGTCAATCTTGACGGGCGGTTGGCCCGATTGCAACAGCTCCCAGTCGGCCTGCAATTCCTGGCGATGAATCTCGACCCACGCCTCGACAAGACGGCGCTGGGCAACAGGAAGCTCGCCGCCGAGACACTCGACGGTGTCGATCGCAAACACCGCTGCGTGTGCCTGGTAGTACGCGTGGAAGTGCGGCCGATGATGCTGCCCGCCCGTCTCGACGAACATCCGAATGACGATGCCGAAGAACCGGGACAGCTCAGGCATCCGTCCAACTTACCATCGTCGCGCGTCGCGTTTGTGGGCCAACGAACTGCGGCTCAGCCGGGAGCGGCGAATCCGATCTTCAATACAGCATGACCTTGGCGCCGCTCGTCGGCTGCAGCGGCGTGTGAGCCAGCCACCGCCACCGTCGGCAACAGCGAGCGTAACTTCCTTGTCGGTCGAAGTATGACCATTCGTCGGCCTGGCCATGATACGCGCGCCTTCGGCTACAAGCACACGTTAGGCGCCTCCAGATTCACCAGGAGCATCGCCGTGCGTTTGGAAGAGTCGGGTGACCTCTGCCGCGCGCGACTCATCCGAGCACCAGAAGTCCAGGATCTCCCCTTCCCAGCAGAACACCGTGGCGCCATGATCGAAGTACAAATACGCGCTGTAGCCGTAGTGCATCGCGAGCGAAAGCATGCCGATGAGCAAGTCGCGCTCCGCGACGTCGAGCAGATGACCGGGTGACTCGATCATCGGCCGACTGTCCCCGTGTAAGGTGCGCAGACCACCGAGGACCGCCATCTCGTCGGCCTTGTAGAACACCCAATCGGTGAACTGGAGGAGCGCAGACTCAAATGGCGCGCACGTTACGACGAGCTGCCGTGAAATTGCCGCTTGCCGTAATGGTTGGGCCGGCAGCCTGACCTGTGCATAAAACGCCGCGGTATGAGCGGGCCGCGAGTAGGGCGCTTCCGGGATATCGTGACTCACGAGCCACTCTGCGCACTTCTTCTCGCTCAGCATCTTCATCGTGTTGGGACTCCGCGCAAGTTCCTGCCGGATCGCGAGCTACAGGCGAAGCGTCGACACGTCGTGCCCCCGATAATGCTGCGATCAAATCGTGCGGCAGGTTCTCGTCAAGCAGGACGCGCACTGGTCAGGACATTGTCGCGGGCCTGCTCGAGCGCGGCGACGGCCTGCTCGCGCTTCACCGAGGGGAACTGCCTGAGGAACCCGTCCAACGTGTCCCCGGCCTTGAGATAGTCGAAGAGCGATTGAACGGGTACCCGAGTGCCCACAAACACAGGCGTGCCGCTCATGATCTTCGGATCGCTGTGGATCGCCGCGGACTCTCGAGTCATCCTGGGCCCTAGACTTCGAGTATATGCCGGCCAAGACTGGTGTGTGCCGAACGACACTGCAGCTCAGCCGCGAGCGGCGGACTCGACGCTCGCTCTATTTTCGGCTCGCACATGGGGCGCCACGGCGCGCGCGTGATCGAGGCGCTGCTCAATATGGACGCGACGACGCCCGTCGCGATGCCTATGACCATGTCGTTCTCTTCGATCGCGCCCGCGCCGGATCGAACACCGCCCTGGTGCTCGCGGGCGATCGCCGCGCGGCTTCGATCGTGACCATCGCTCCGTGAGCGGCGGGGCCGACGTCGCGGCGGCGGTCTGACGGGGAAGCCATCGTGAGAATGCTTTCGATGAACGCCGCCGGCCGTCACGCGTTCGCCCCGCCGCATGTCCGCCAGCGGAGCGAGTCTGCGCCAGCTCGAGGTGCGGCACCCGTCCATCTAGTGGCGCGCGCTGGTGAGCACCGAGCGCGCGATGACGGCCTCGTCGTCTTGGCGGTGCTTCGCACCGGCTCGGGGTCTGGACACATCACCCCCAGCGGGTTCCCGCAGGCGGCCCGCCGTTTTCAAGTGTCAACTCGTGTCCAGTCAGTGGGTTACCGCCGTCGGGTTTTCCTAGCGCAACTCCGGTTTTCACACGTCAACTCGTGTGTTCCCTGTGAGTTACAGCCGTCACCGTGTCGACGCTCGAACTCGCCAACAAACGCGCGAACCGGTCAACGCGATCAGGGAGGGCCTTGCCGCCGACTTCGAACACATCTGGAAACCAGAGTCCCGTGCCGCCGCCGGAGCCCGTCCTCCGCGCGCTCGGGAGTATTGAAGACTCCTGGCCGCGCGATTAATACTTCGGGCTTACCCTGAGAATCTCGGCTTTGGGCCGTGGCGGTCGAGGACCGAGACAATCCCGGAGCCTTGGGCTCTCGACGGCTCCGGCCGAATTGATGACGATGTCGTGGATGCCTTCAACAACTTCGTGTGGCGGCAGGTTCGGACGCCTCACGCGTGGAATCGGGGCGACCGCGTGCGCGACCATCATGCTCACAGCCGTCCCGGTCGGATCAGCGCGTCAGGAGGTCGCGTCCCCTCTTCGGGCGGGAGTCACGATTGTCCCTGTCGACGTGCACGTGACGGCTAGAGACGGCCGCGCCGTGACGGACCTCGCTCCGTCGGACTTCGTGCTGTACGAAGACGGCGTCAGACAGGAGATTCGAGCATTTGCGACGCGTCAGGTGACGGCGGATCCTTCGCTGGCCGGTCTCCCCCTGCTGCGAAGGGATGGACCATCGATCGACGTCACCCCTCAAAACAGGCGGATCATCCTGATCGTCATCGGACATGCGCCGGCTCAACCTGCCATCGCGGCAATGTCGGAATTCGTGCGCCGCTCGTTGCCACAAGATCAAATTGCCGTCGCCGCCTGGAATCGCGCGACGCCATTCACATCTGCGCACGAGCGCTTGGCGCAGCTGCTCGATCGGCTGGCCGGCGAGCACGATCGAATCGACGCTGAAATCGCCGCCGCACTCGCGTCCCACGGGCGCGGCATCTACGAGGATGAGCCGCCACTGCCCGATGCTGTTCAGCGCAATATCGACCGCGTGCTCGGTGACGTCGCCACTCCCGTGTCGGATGCGCACGTCAGTTTCACGGCGTCGATATCCGTGGTCGGCGGACTCTCACCGGCGGAGTACAGCTCCGGAAACGCAACGAACCTTGATCTGTTGACCGCACGAGCGGCCGTTTCTTATCTGCGAGGCATCGATGGCGAAAAGCATCTTGTGTTCATCGCGCCACCCGCCGATCCCGTCGCGGTGATCGATCCCCATAGCTTGGCTGACGAGGCCAATGACGCCCGCGTAGCCGTTCACTTCTTCGGTGGGGACAGTCACGCGAGGCCGCCGGTTAGTGCGGCGCCTCGAAGTATCGGGCTGGCGTTGGACCGGCCGGATCTCCTGAACGTTGCGCTGGGAACAGCCGGTGGGGCCGGTCGCGGACAGGAGTCTCAACGCGCCGCAATGATCGACAACGCATCGAGGTTCGTGTACGTCCTGGGCTACTCGCCGACCCACCCAGCACCGAATGACAAGTTCCGTAAGATCGTCGTCCGGTTGAACCTCGGAAACAACTCACCCGCGATCAAGAAGCTACTAGTGCGTCCTGAAGGTGAACATGACGTTCGTTGGCGCGCTGGGTATTTTCCCGGTTCCTCGCCGCCGCCTCTTGATGCGACGCAGGTTCGGACGTACAAGCGCATTGCTGCGGCCGCAGTCGCCGACAAGCCCATCGACGACATCAAATTGAAAGTTCGCGCAAACGCGGGGCCACACGACGTCACGATCAGCCTGCAGGTGGATATCGGACTTCCGGCCAGCGAGACACAAGGGGAACAACCGATGGCGCTGACGGTCTTCGCCTACACCACCGATCTACATGGCCTCTTCCTTCCGGATGGTCTGACTGAGAGCCTGTCTCTGCCCGTCGCCCGAGGCGCACCCCGCACACCGAGCGGTGCGCCGGTGTCGCTGCAGATGCCTCTCCGGCTCCAGCCGCCCGGCGTCATGTCAGCCAAGCATTGCAAGGTCATCGTTTACGATGCGGCTTCCGATCGGGTGGGCTCGCAAATCGTCACATTGACCCCGCGCGCGCGCTGACCGAATTCGCTGGGGTTGCCACGTGGCATACCCCTCCATCCTCGGACGCTGACTCCTGATCGCGGCTCAGCAGCCGGACAGCCTTCCGGAAAGTCTTGGCGGTCCATTGGAAGACCTGCGCACGGCTCGGTCGGCCGGAGCGGGCTCCACTGCCGTTGAGCCAGCAGGACGAAGCCATTGGCGAACTGACGCGGCCGGATGACGTGACGAGCGCCGCGAGTTGCGAGTTGTCGTCTTCCCGACACTGTCGTCAACCCGACAGATTCGATGGAGCTCCATCTCGTATCGTCAGGGACTGTCCTGTGATGAAGCGACAGATCCGTCGAGGTTCCAGGGGCGCGAAGGTGATGACCTTCGAAAGCGCGTCCATGCGTTGGCGCCCATTGGCCTGCAGGCACCAGCACGCGATCGATTGTGCGGCGGCCCTCAGGATCATCAAGGCGCGTCGCTGCGCTCCGCCCGCGCTACGCGCGGCTGCGGCCTTGACGATCCCTCGGCGCCGCCTGCAGATGGCTCATGCGTGCTGGCCCGAGGATCGCGGCCCTGCCGGCGAATTGAAATTCGGCAGTACCCAAACGTGCGAGGACGATGGTATGAATGAGCAACAAACGCAAACCTCCGATCGTTCCATGCCTGACAGCGAAGACGTGCTCACGTATCGGGAAGCCGCCGCGTTGCTCAAGGTCTCCGCGAGAACCCTCGCGCGTTGGACCCGAGAAGGACGCGTGCCGTACATACGTTTGCCCAAGCGTGGCGCCTGGTCGGGAGTCCGGTTCTCGCGCGCTCACCTCCTGCGCTGGCTCCGACAACGGACCGTGAAGGAGCGCGGGGCGTGAAGCACAAGGGCGTGTACTTTCGCGGCGGCGTCGCCTACATCCGGTACCAGGATGAGCGCGGCCACGACATCCGCGAGAGCACGAAGCAGCGTTCAGCGAAGGCCGCCGAAGACATTCTCGCGAAGCGACGAACCGAGGTCGCGATGCGGTTGCACTTCCCGACCCGCGCGTTCGATGACGTCGGCTTTTCCGAGCTCGCTGAGTACTGGTGGCAGGCGCACGGTTCCAAGACGCGGAGCCAGTTTCAGTACCTCTATCCGACGGTGCTCGCGCACTTCGGCAAGTGCCGCGCGCGGGAGGTCACCCCCGACACCGTCGACGCCTTTCTGGACTACCTGGCCACCGAGCGCAAACCCAGACCGCTGTCCGCATCGAGCGTGAACCATCACCGCACCATCGTGAACGGGATCTTCAACTTCGCCATCAAGCGCGGGCGCTTCGACAAGAACCCGGTGGCTGCCGTGCGGCAACGGCCCGAGCCTCCAGGTCGAGACCGCATCGTGTCGCCGGCGGAGTTCCTGGCGCTTTGGAATGCGGCAAGAGGTGATCTCGAGATGCGCGCCTTCCTGGCACTTGCCGGGACGACGACCATGCGCAAGGGAGAGATCCTCTCGCTTCGCTGGGATCGTGTGCACCTGGATCAAACCCCGTACGTGACGCTCGTTCGAACGAAGACAGGACACCAGCGGCACGTGCCGGTCCCCGAAGCGGCGATCAAGGCACTCAAGGCTCTGCCGTCATTCGGCCACCAGGCGTACTTGTTCCCATCCCATCCGACGGCAGTGCACCCGGAGCCTCTGAAGCCCCACCTCTGGGACATCGGCCAGTCCTTTCGAGCGCTCGCGAAAACCGCGGGCGTGCAGAACATCAGGATTCACGACCTCCGTCATGCCGGCGCGACGATCCTCATGACCCTCGGCGTACCGGATCCGATTGTCCGGAAGATCACGGGACATCGCTCCCGCGAGCTCGAGCGCTACCAGCACCTCAGCCCGGAACTGCGGGCGATGACGGTGAACCTGATCGCGACCGAGCTGTTTCGAGGGTTGTCCAAGAAGCCGACTGGCACACCTACCGGCACACTGGGTCGGAGGCGTCCTGGGAGAAAAACAAAGGCCCCGCAAGTCATTGCGGAGCCTTGGGAAAATGGCGGGGTCGACGAGGCTCGAACTCGCGACCTCCGGCGTGACAGGCCGGCGTTCTAACCAGCTGAACTACGACCCCGCTCTGCTGACACGTGCAATGCGTGAGTGAGGCAACGAGCCAATGGGCATCATGCAATCCCCACTTGCTCCTGTCACGTGCCTGACTCACTGGCTGCCCAATCGACGCTCACAGCGTTTCCCGTGCCCGCAGCGAGATGGTGGGCGGTACAGGACTTGAACCTGTGACGGCCGGCGTGTAAAGCCAGTGCTCTACCACTGAGCTAACCGCCCCGACCGGCAGCAGACGATTATGACACCGCAAGAATCGTGGTGACAAGTGGGCGTCCGAGGCGGCCCACCGTCGAGAGCGCCGGGGAGACAGCGTGCTAGGCTGGCGGCAGGGAGTCGATGATGAAGATGCTCGAAGCCGGCACGTTGGCGCCGGATTTTACCCTTCCCGTCAGCCCCAGACAGGCCGCGTCGCTCGGCCAGTATCGAGGCCGTCCCGTCGTGCTCGTGTTCTACCCGGCAGACTGGAGCCCGGTCTGCGGCGATCAGCTCGCGCTGTACAACGAGCTCGGCGGTGAGTTTGCGCGGTTCAACGCCGCACTGCTGCCGATTTCCGTCGACGGTGTGTGGAGCCACGCGGCCTTTGGGAGCCAACGCAATTATCAGTTCCCGTTGTGGTCGGACTTCGAACCGAAGGGCCGCGTCGCTCGGCTGTACGGCGTGTTCAACGAAACCGACGGCGTGTCTCAGCGTGCACTCTTCGTGATCGACGCCGACGGCGTGATTCGCTGGAGTTACCTGTCCCCCGACGCCGTGAATCCCGGCGCGGACGGCATTCTCAGCGCCCTCGAGGCGCTGGCCGGAGACCGATCATGACGCTCAAGACACCCGTCGGCCCGAACGATCACATGCAGGGACCGGCCGACGCGCCGGTCACGCTCGTCGAGTACGGCGACTATCAGTGTCCCTACTGCGGGCAGGCGTACCCGATCATCAAAGCGATGCAAGCGAGATTCGGTGCGCGCCTCCGCTTCGTCTTCCGCAACATGCCGCTCAAGAACGCGCACCCGCAGGCCGAGCTGGCCGCAGAGGCGGCGGAAGCCGCCGCGCTGCAGGGCAAGTTCTGGGAGATGCATGACGCGCTCTACGAACATCAGGCCAGGCTTGGGCCGGAATTCGTCACGAAGGAGGCCGCCCGCCTGCATCTCGATCTGGAGGCCTTTACAGCGGCGATCGACTCGGGCCAGGCGCGCGGGCGCGTCGAGCACGACTTCATGGACGGCGTGCGCAGCGGCGTGAACGGGACGCCGACGTTCTTCATCAACGGCACGCGTTTCGATGACAGCTGGGACGAGGAGACGCTCGGCGCGGCGATCGAACACGCGATCGCCGGCCGCACCCCGGCAGCAGAGTCCAGGGCGCGGCCTGCCAATCAGACGCGACGATAGGCGCTAGCCACGATAGGCGCTAGCCGCGACAGCCGTATGACAGCCAGGCAACAACGATGTAACCGCCACGATCACGCCGCCGTGTCGCGCGTGAGTGCCGCGTGCGAGGTCGGCGCCTGCCGGGCCGCGAGCATCGCGACAATCCGCTCCGCGTCGCGTCCCACGCCGTGGATCATCTCCGACGAGAACGCGTAGAGCAGGTGGAGCCCGACGAAGTACAGGCCCGGGAGCTCCCCAACGACCCCGCCCGTGTGACGCAGCTCGCCGTCGGCGTCGAAGATCGGGAGATCGATCCAGCTGAATCCGGGATCGAAGCCCGTGCACCAGACGACGTTCGCGACGTCGAGCACGCGGCCGTCCTCGAGCATCGGCCGCCCGTCCTTGACGCCGGCCACACGCGGAGCGCGCGTGATGCCGGCTGCCGCCAACTCCTTCGGCTTCAACCGGATGAGCGGTCCGCCGCCGTGGATTTTGGGCAACACCCGGCGGCCGACGGGCGTGGCGATGGTCAGCACACGATGGAACAGCACGCGAAGGACGAACCGCGCGAGAAACAGCCGCGCGAGCCAGCCCTCGATGTGAAACGGGATATGACCCGTATCGCGTCCCGCCAGGGTCGTCTGGTGTCCGTGGCGCGCGAGCTCGAGCGCAATCTCCGCGCCCGAGTTGCCGACGCCGACGACGAGCACCGCGCCCGGCTTGATGCGTGCCGGATTGCGGTACTCCAGCGAGTGCAGTTGGACGATCGAGGGATCGAGGTCAGCGGCAAAGGCCGGCACGCGGGGCCGTTGGTAGCTCCCCATCGCGACGACAACGTTGTCTGCTTCGAAGCGATCGCCGCCGGCGGTCACCACGTAGCGTTCGCCCATCCGGGAGAGGCGATCGACGCGCACGCCCGACCGCACCGGCAGCTTGAAGGTCCGCGCGTACAGCTGCATGTAGTCCGCCATCTGATCCTTGGTCGGGAACGAGTTCGGCGGTGCTGGAAAACGAAGGCCGTCGAGCCCGGCGAACTTCGCCGGCGTGAACACCCGGAGTGAATCCCACCGCTCGCGCCACACGTCGCCGATGTGCGCGGCCGCGTCGAGGATGACGAACGGCACGCCGCGCCGGGCGAGATGATGCCCGACAGAAAGACCGGCCTGACCGCCGCCGATGACGACGGTGTTGATGCGCTCTGCTGAATGAAGGTTGCCCATGACTCCGGAGCGTATGGCACGAGCCGCGAGCCCCGCATCGGCCGGATTGTGCAGGCGCCAAACTTTTTGGCGTGGGTAGTTCTATGTAGTCGCGCAGCCGTCCGCAAACTGCTCTAGGAGAGCAGCTTGTGCTCGTATGCGTAGGCCGTCGCCGCGGACCGGGACGACAGGTCGAGCTTCGTCAGGATGTTGCTGACGTGACGCGCGACGGTCTTCTCGCTGATGCGTAAGCGCGTCGCAATCGCGCGGTTAGTGGCACCGGTCGCGATGAGACGGAGGACTTCCACCTCGCGTCCGGTCAGGCCGCCCGACACCGGCGGCTCGGCGTGCGACGTGAGCGTTGCCACGCGCGCGGCGTCAGGCGTCGCGCCCAGCCGCTCGAACGTCTCGAGCGCCGCGTCGAACTCCAGCTGTGCGCCGTCATCGTCGCCCAGGTGGCGATAGGCGAGCCCGATCAGCTCGCGGGCTCTCGCGCGCTCGAACGGCGCGTCGAGCGTCTGCCATCCGTCCGCGGCATCGCGCAGCGATTGGAGGGCCGCATCGGTCTGGCCTTCCGCCAGCGCCACCGCGCCAGAGACGTGCGCGGTCAAGGCGCGGAGGAAGGGCGCGTCGAGCGACCGCGCAATATCGGCGAGCTCCGCGGCCGCCGCCTGCGCTTCTGCGATCGCGCCGGTTGCGAGCAGGATGTCGACGGCGGCGCCGAGGAGGTACACACGCGCGCGCTGACCTTTCGTCTCGCGCAGCGCGAGCCGGATGGCCGTGACCGCCGCGTCGCGCTGGCCTTGCGCGAGCCGCAGGAGCGCCAGGCCAGGATTCGGCTTGCGCCCCTCGAGGCTGGCGAGTCGGTAGGCTTCATCCGCCGCGTCGAAGTCGCCGCGCAGGCGGTGCAGTTCGGCGAGCTGGTAGTACGCGCCGCCGGCTCTGGGCGCCGAACCCGGCCGCTCGCAGGCTCGCTGAGCCTCGTCCAGGGCGTCCTGCCATGAGCCGTGCCACTGCAGCGCTTCGGATCGGTGCACGACGCACTCGGTTCGAAACGGGACCAGGTCCGGATGGGCCGCGCACCAGCGCTCCATCGCCGCCGTCCACTCGTGCGCGCGCCGCAGGTCGAAGAGTTGGTGACACTCGCCGATCACGCCGCAATAGACGACGCCGGTGACGAGCGGTCCGACCTCGCCGCCCGTGACGCCGATCATCACTTCGTCGAGCAGCGCCAGTCCTTCGCTGGTGCGGTTCAAGCGCAACAGCGAGCGGCCCTGGCCGTGTCTGGCCAGGGCGATCAGGTCGGGGCTCTCGAATCGACGTCCGATATCGACGGCGGCCGCGAAGCCCGCGTGCGCCTCGGCGAACGCGCTCTCGAGCACGCGTCCATAGGCCGCGGCGCAGAGCAGCCAGCCCTCTTCGACGCAGGGCATGCCGGCGTCTTCGATGAGGCGGCGCGCGCGCGCGAACCATCCTGCGGCCTGCGCCTGCTGACCCGGCTGCTCGATGAGCGTGAATGCCAGCCAGAACGCGCTGTTGGCCGCGCGGACCGGCTCCCCGCGCTCGAGGTAGGCCGCGTGCGCCCGCGTCCGGGCCGCGATTGCGTCGGCGTCCTTGCCGACCAGCGTCCCGGCGGCTGCGAGCCGGTCGAGGTCGTCAGGATCGAGCGGTGTGCGCGCATCGATGGCCTGGAGTGACGCGAAGGCTTCCGCCCACGCACCGCGATCGAATGCCGCTCGAGCTTCGTGCAGCGACGACATGTTGAACGACCATTCTAAAACGATGGTGTTATGCTGACGGAACGCGTGCAGGACGCGCCCCGTCCGCGGGAAGGGATGCTCCCACCTGTCGTCGGCTCGGCAATTCACGTTGCCTGACGAACCTCCAGCCCGTCCTCGCGGACAACGGGCCTCACCCCTCACTGGGGAGGTGCGTCATGGCGTCCGAACACGATCGTTCCTCGTTCACCGAACCGCTGCCCGCTCGTCCCAATCTGGAAATGCAGCAGAAGCGCGCGAAGGATCTGCTGCGCGCCGCATGGGCTGGCGATGCGCACGCACTCGCGCGCGTCCAAGCGCTGCATCCGAAGCCGCCGGCACCAGACGCGCTCGGCCTCGCCGACGCTCAGCTCGTCGTCGCACGCGGATACGGCTTCGCGAGTTGGGCAGAGATGAAGCGCAAGATCGACTCGCTGACCAAATCGCCAGTCGAGCGATTCAAGAGCGCCTTGCACGCCGGCGACGTCGATGGCGTGCGCGAGCTCTTATCGACTCACGCCGAGGTGCGCGCCGCCATCAACGATCCGATCAGCTGGTTCGACAGCCGGCCGGTCGCGCGGGCGGCGAAGCACCTGCCGCTCCTCGATGTGCTCCTGTCCTACGGCGCGAATCTCAACCTCAAGAGCGCGTGGTGGGCCGGGGGATTCGGCCTGCTCGAACACGACATCACGCCCGAGGAGGCCGCGGCGCTCATCGCGCGCGGCGCGGTCGTGGACATCTTCGCCGCCGCGCACCTCGGGATGATCGATCGCGTCCGCGAGCTGGTCGAACACGATCCGTCGCTCGTCCACGCGCGCGGCGGCGACGGCAAGACCGCGCTTCACTGCGCGACCACGGTCGAAATCGCACGGTACCTGCTCGACCACGGCGCCGAGATCGACGCGCGCGATGTCGATCACGAGTCGACGGCCGCGCAATACCTCGTGCGCGCAGCGCCCGGGGTGACGCGTCTGCTCGTCGAGCGAGGCGCCTGGCTCGATATCTTCATCGCGGTCGGGCTACGGGATGCCGCGCTCGTGAATCGTTGTCTGCGCGAGGATGCTGAAGCGCTGGACCACCGCACGTGGCACGGCAAGTACACCGTCGTGCACGACGGGAAGCGGCCAGCCACGCGTGAGGAGATCGGCGATCACCGCGGCGACACGTACCGCTGGGTGTTTGGTCACAACATGTCGGCGATCGACGTCGCCACCCAGCTCGGGTTCACCGACATCGTTGACCAGCTCCTGCGGCACGCGTCACCGGCGCAGCAGCTCGTCTCGGCGTGCGCGAGGGCGGACCGCGGCGCCGCAGAAGCACTCGTCGCGGCCCATCCGGGGCTCGTCCGCACGCTCACGCGCGATCAGATGCGACTGATCTGCGACAAGGCCCACGCGAACGACACGGGGGCCGTCCTGCTGATGCTCGATCTGGGATTCGATCCGCTCGCGCGCGGCGTCGACACTTGGGAGCCGCTGCGGTGGGCCGCGTTTCACGGCAACGCCGAGATGACCCGGCGCCTGCTGCAGCACACGCCGCCGATCAACGTGCCGGATCCGTCATACGGCGGCACGCCGCTGGGACAGTGCCTATATGGCGCGCTGCATGGCTGGCACAGTCGGACCGGCGACTTCGAGACGACGGTGCAGCTCTTGATCGACGCCGGCGAGCGGATCGATCCCACGGATCTGCCGACCGGGCGCGATGACGTGGATGCCGTCCTGCGACGGCACCTGGCGGTGCGCGCTATTTGACGAAGATCGTCGCGGTGACCGACATGCCGGGGCGCAGGACACCCGAGGTGTCCTGGCCGCGATCGAGCACGATCTTCACCGGCACGCGCTGGACGACCTTCACGTAGTTGCCGCTGGCGTTGTCGGGCGGCAGCAGACTGAAGGTCGCGCCGGTCGCGGCGGCGAGGCTGTCGACGTGCGCGCGGAAGGTGCGGCCGCCGAACGCGTCGACGGAGACTTCGGCGGCCTGGCCCGTCTGGATCTCGCGCAGCTGCGTTTCCTTGAAGTTGGCCGTGACCCACACATCGCCGAGCGACGTGATGGCCATGATCGGCTGACCGGGCTGCACGATCTGGCCGAGCTCGACGCTGCGCCGGCTCACGACGCCATCCGCGGGCGCGACGACGGTCGTGCGCTCGAGATTGAGCTGGGCCTGGGCGAGCTGAGCGGCGGCCAGTTGAACTTGCGCCGCCGCGCTGGCCGCGCGCGCTTCGGTCAGCGCGATCTGCTGCGGCGCTGTGCCGGCGGTCTTCGCCTGGGCCTCCGCCTGCGAGAGCACGCCCGTGGACTGGACGCGCCGGGCTTCGGCGACCTGAAGATTGGCTTCGGCCTCGGCGATCGCCGCCTGGGCGGACTCGACAGCCGCGCGGGCGGACGCGTCAGCGTTCACCGCGGCATCGTATTGCTGCTTCGAGATCTCGTCCTTCTCGACGAGACTCTTGAGCCGTACGAGATCCTGGGCGGCGCGCGTCGCGTTCGCCGCGGCCTCCGTCTTGCGCGCTTTCGCGGATTCGACTTTTGCGCGCGAGGCGTCGACTTCGCGATCGGCGGCCAGCATGGCGGCTTTCGCGTTGCTGGTGCCCGCCTCGGCCGACGTCACCCCGCTCTTCGAGGTCGTCGACGTGATCGGCACGTCCGCGCGCGCCGCTTTTTCCGCCGACTGCGCCGCCGCGAGATCCGCTTCCGCTTTCTGCACGGCGAGCTGGTAGTCGCGCGGATCGATCTCGATCAGGACGTCGCCCGCCTTCACGGCCTGGTTGTCAGCGACCTTGATCGCCGTCACGGTGCCGCCGACGCGGGCGGCCACCGGGCTCACATGTCCCGTGACCTGCGCGTCGTCGGTCGACTCGCGGGTGCGGAAGTGCCGCCACATGAAGAATCCGCCGATGAGGATGGCGCCGAGAATCGGGATGAAGACCGCGGGCCGCCTGGCCTGGGTAAGAAGACCGTTCGCCATTACTGCTGACCTCCGACGAGCTGCAAGAATCGTTGCTGGACCTGGCCGAGCGCGCGCGCCATTGCGGCCTTGGCCAGCAGATGCGCATGCACGCTCGAGATGTACCGTTCGGTCGCGATGACTTCCTCTTCCTGCGCCTGCGCGAGCTCGATCGTGTTGGTCACGCCGGCGCGCACGCGATCCTGCGCCTGTTCGAGCTGTTGCGTCGCCAGGCTTCGCGCGCTGCGGGCGACCTGCACGCCGGCTTCCGCCGCCTGCAGATCGAGCAATGCCGCCGTCACGTCGGCGCGAACGCCTGCGCGCAGATCTTCGAGCTCCGATTGTCGCGCCTTGAGATCCGCGTCGGCCTGCGTGACTTTGCCCCGCGTTGAGCCGCCGTCGAAGATCGGCACGCGCACGTCGGCCGCGACGGTGAAGGTCCGCTCGACGGTCGAGACGCTCGAGCCGAGGCCGCCGTAGTCGGCGTCGAGATGCAGCGACGGCAGCGAGTTGCCGCGCGCCGATTTCACGGCACCGTCGGCCGCCTCGACGCGGGCCTCCGCCGTGCGCAGATCCTCACGGGTCGCGTACGCCGTGGCGAGCGCCGCCTCGAGGGTGATCGGCGGCGCGGGCGTGTACGTCGGGTGATCGCCGAGCTCGAACAGCTGGTCCAGCGGCAGGCCGATCGCGCGGGCGAGCTTCAGCTTCTGCTTCTCGAGCGCGTTCTGCGCCGTGATCAGCCGTGCCCGCGCCGATTCGAGCTCGACCTGCTGCCGGAGCACGTCGATGCCCGCCACGACGCCGGCCGTACGCTGGTCTTCGGCGAGGCGCGCCAGCGCCTCGGCGGTCGCGACCTGCGACTTCGAGGAGGCGACACGGGCCTCGTCGGCGACGGCCTCGAGGTAGACGCTGCCGACGGCCAGCACGACCAGCTCGCGGATGTTGCGATCGGCGTGCGTCTCGGCGCTCGCGAGCGCCTTGCTCTCGTGATAGGTGCCGAGCGCCGCCGCGTCGTACAGCGGCGTGTTCAGGAACACGCGCGCGTCGAACACGCCGAACGGGCCAATCACTTGCGGCACGCCCGCGAATCCCGTGAAGCCGAACGCGGCGATATTGACGATCTGCGCCGACTGTCGCACGCCACCAAAGACGTGGGGGAGCAGGGCGGAGAGATCGCGCTCGCGCTGCCCCTCGCTGTTGCTCGATCGTGACTGCTGAAGCACGATCGCGAGGTTGTGGTCGAGCCCACGGCTGATCGCGTCGGCGAGCGACAACTGGATCGTCGTGGCGGTCGCCGTGCCTGCCGGAACGCCGTGCAGGAACATGTCGGGAACCGCGGCTTGTTGCGCCTGGGCGCTGGTTGAGCCGAGCGCCAGCGCGCCGAAGACGAGCGCCATCCATCGTGTCGTCATGAGACGTTCAATCCCTTCAGGAGGAGCGCGGCGCCCCACGCGACGGTCTCGTGCCGCGCACCGCCGACCCAGCCCTTCATCCGCTGCTGCCCGAGGCCATAGGCGAAGCTGACGATGCCGGCGGCGGCGCTGCCGGGCGCCACGCCCAACGCGCGTCCCTTGCCGCTCCGCTGCAGCACCCCTCGCCAAGCTCGGATCTGCGCGGCAAAAATCTTTCCGATGCCCTGGACGGTCTTGGTCCGCATCTCGGGCGTGAGCTCGAAGTGGCACTGCTCGAGGAAGTCGCGGTGGCGGTCGAAGAACGCGAGCGTCGCGTCGAGGAACTGGCGCAGCTTGTCCTCGACCGTGTCCGCGCCCGCGAGCAGCGGCACGGTGTCGCGGTAGAGCTCGGCGACCGCGTCGTCGAGGAGCGCGCGGAGGATTTGATCCTTGGATCGAAAGTACAGGTAGACCGTGCCCTTGGCCACGTCGGCGCCGTGGGCGATCTGGCTGACCGTCGTGCCGGCCAGACCGTGCCGGGCGAACGCGTTGCGGGCGGCGTCGAGAATCTGCGCGCGGCGGAAATCCGACACGACCGTGGCCTTACTGGTGGTGGGCATGTGTTGTGACCTGATAGTTCACTAGAATGACCGGGCGGTCAGTCAACTGATTCTAGCATATGGCCACGACGGCCGCGCCCGGGCGCCGGTCGTACCTGCTACGATATCGGCGGTGCCGTTCGCCTCGATTGTCGGCCATCGCCCGGTCATCGATCTCCTGCGGGAAAGCGTCCGCCGCGGGCGCGTGCCGCAGAGCCTGCTCTTGGCCGGCCCCGATGGGGTGGGGAAGCGGACGGTCGCGCTGGCGCTCGCGCAGGCCGTCAACTGTCCGAACCGGACGGACGGTGACGCGTGCGGCACGTGCTCGACGTGCGACCGCATCGCGCGCGGCCTGCACTCGGACGTGACGGTGATCGACACCGGCGGCGAGGCGTCGATCAAGATTCGCACGCTCCGCGAGCGCGTGCTCGACGCGCTCGGCTACCGCCCGTTCGAAGCCGAGCGACGCGTGTACATCGTCGATCAGGCCGACGCGCTCACCGACGAGGCGCAGGACGCGCTGCTCAAGACGCTCGAGGAGCCGCCCTCGTCGGCGATCCTGATGCTCGTCACCGCCTATCCCGATACCTTGCGGCCGACGATTCAGTCGCGCTGCCGGCGGCTTCGATTCGGCCCGCTCGCCGAAGTTGACGTCGCGCGGGTGCTGGTCGAGCGGTGCCGGATCGATCGCGCGGCGGCGCGCGAGCTGGCGTCGGCGTCCGGCGGGAGCGTCGCGCAGGCACTCGCCGAGAAAGCCGGCGATCTGAAGGAGGATCGGCAAGCCGCCCTCGATCTGCTCGTCGCGGCGGGCCGCGGCGGCGGCGTGCTCGCGCGCCTGCAAGCCGCCAAGACGCTCGTCGAGCACGACTCCGATCGGCGCGACCGCGAGGCGCTCGGCATGCGCTTCAGCGTGGTCGCGTCCCTGCTGCGCGATCTCGGCGTCCTCGCGTCCGGCGCGCCCTCCGCGCTCGCCAACGCCGATTTGGAGTCCGACCTCCGCTCGCTCGGCTCGTCGTACGACCTGCGCCGCCTCACCGCGAGCTTCGCCGCGCTCACCGAAGCGCAGCACTCTCTGGACCGCAATGCCAGTCCCAAGATCGTGGCGGATTGGGTGGCACTAGCGATTTAGAAGTCCCGGTGAACCTGGAGGTCCGGGTGAGCTGGGAAGTCCGGGTGAGCTGGGAAGTCCGGGTGAGCTGGGAAGTCCGGGTGAGCTGAGAAGTCCGGGTGAACGGAGAAGTCCGAGGTGAACGGAGAAGTCCGGGGTGAACGGAGAAGTCCGGGGTGAGCTGAGAAGTCCGAGGTGAACGGAGAAGTCCGGGTGAACGGAGAGGTCCCGTTCGCGCCAGCGCCGCGGACCTCGCGCGATAGCGCGCGGGACCTCAAGCCCCTTCACTCCCGGACCTCGCGCGTAGCGCGCCGGACCTCAAGCGCCTTTCACTCTCGCACCTCCAGCGATAGCGCGCCGGACCTCAAGCGCTTTTCACTCCCGGATAAGATGCTCTGATGCCTCTACCCGTCATTGCCGTGACCGCGGGTGACCCGTCGGGGATTGGACCCGAGATCGCCGTGAAGGCGGCGCGGCATCCGCGCGTCGTGGACGTCTGCCGGGCGGTGATCTACGGACCGCACCTGCCCGACGAGCTCGACAGCTTTCCGGCAGGGAAGGTGAGCGCGGTGTCGGCGCGGGCGGCGTACGACGCGATCGTTCGCGCGACCGCCGACGCACGCGCCGGCCGCGTGCAGGCGATCGTCACGGCACCCATCAACAAAGCCGCCTTCGCCGCCGCGGGATACCCCTGGCGCGGCCACACCGATCTGCTCGCCCACCTGTGCGGCGTGCCGGAAGCAGCGATGATGTTCTGGTCCGACCGGCTGCGCGTCGTGCTGGCAACCGTCCATATCCCGCTGGCCGAGGTGCCGCGCGCGCTCACGCTCGAGCGGCTGCTCGGCACGATCCGGCTCACGGCACAATCCCTGCCGCGATTCGGCGTCGTCGCGCCGCGGCTGGCGGTGGCGGGCCTCAACCCGCACGCCGGCGAGGGCGGCCTGCTCGGCGCCGAAGAGGAAGCGATCGTCGTCCCGACCGTCACCGCCGCGCGATCGGAGGGCATCGACGTCTCGGGCCCTTTTCCAGCCGACACGATCTTCGTGCGCGCCGCCCGCGGCGAGTTCGACGCCGTCGTCGCGCTCTACCACGATCAGGGATTGATTCCGGTGAAGCTCCTGGCGTTCGGCCGTGCGGTGAACGTGACGCTCGGCCTGCCGATCGTGCGCACGTCGGTGGACCACGGTACCGCGTTCGACATCGCGCGGCAGGGCATTGCGGACGAAGGCAGTCTGGTCGAGGCGGTGCTGCTGGCGGCGAGGCTCGTGAGTTAGGCGACGGGCGTCTTCTGCGCTTTCCGCTCGGCGTCCAGCCGCTCGACGTCCGCGTCGACCATCATCTCGACGAGCCCTTTGAACGTCACGGTGGGAGACCAGTTGAGCTCCGCCCGCGCTTTCGAGGCGTCGCCGATGAGGTGATCGACCTCGGCGGGACGGAGGAACGCCGGATCCTGCTTGACGTAGCGCTGCCACTCGAGGCCCGCGTGCCCGAAGGCAATCTCGACGAGCTCCTGCACGGAGTGGCTTTCGCCGGTCGCGATCACGTAGTCGTCGGCCGCCGCCTGCTGGAGCATCAGCCACATCGCGCGCACGTAGTCGCCCGCGAAGCCCCAGTCGCGATGTGCCGTCAGGTTGCCCAGCCGCAGCTCATTGGCCAGGCCGAGCTTGATCCGCGCGACGCCGTCCGTGACCTTGCGCGTCACGAATTCCAGGCCTCGGCGCGGCGACTCGTGGTTGAAGAGGATGCCCGAGACCGCGAACAGATCGTAGCTCTCGCGGTAGTTGACCGTGATGTAATGCGCGAACACCTTCGACACGCCGTACGGGCTGCGCGGATAGAACGGCGTCGCCTCGCGTTGCGGCACCTCGCGCACCTTGCCGAACATCTCGGACGACGACGCCTGATAGATGCGAATCTTCGGATCGACGACGCGCACCGCTTCGAGGATGCGCGTGACGCCCTGCGAGTTGAACTCGCCGGTGAGCATCGGCTGATCCCAGGACGCCGGCACGAACGACATCGCCGCGAGGTTGTAGAGCTCGGTCGGCCGGACGCGCTCGAGGACGCGGATGATCGAGAGCTGATCGAGCAGGTCGCCGGGCAGGAGCGTGACGCGATCGCGGATGTGCGCGATGCGCCAGTCGTTGGGCGCCGAGAGGCGCCGGGTCAGGCCGAACACCTCGTACCCCTTGTCGAGCAGGAGCTCGGCGAGGTACGAGCCATCTTGTCCGGTGATTCCGGTCACGAGCGCGCGCTTCGGCATCGCCAGTGACAATAACACATAGAATTCGCTCGTGATCGTGGTGGTGGGCGGTGGTGTCGTGGGTCTCGCCGTGGGCGTGGCGATGGCGACGCGCGGCCGCCGCGTGTGTGTCGTCGAGCGTCATCCTCGTCCTGGCCACGAGACGTCGACGCACAACAGCGGCGTGATTCACGCGGGCCTGTACTACCCGGCCGGATCGCTGAAGGCGCGGCTCTGTGTTGAAGGGCGCGACCGCATGTACGCGTTTTGCGAACAGGCGGGCGTGCCGCACGTGCGGTGCGGCAAACTCATCGTGGCGTCGCGCGCGGACGCGGCCGCGCTCGATCGACTGATCGCGACCGCCGCGGCCAACGGCGCGACGCTCGTACCGGTCGATCGGGCATTCGTGGCCGCGCGCGAGCCGCACATCGCCGCCGACGCCGCGGTCTGGTCACCCGATACCGGCTGGGTCGATGCCGACGCGCTCGTCCGCGCGCTCGCGGCCGAGCTGACGCGGCACGACGGCGTGTTGCTCGTCGGTACCTCCGTGACCGCCATCGAATCCCGCCCCACTGGCGGGCTCACGATCGTGACGCCGCTCGAGCGCATCGATGCCGATCTCGTCGTCAATGCCGCCGGCTTGTTCGCGGACGAGGTGTCGGCGCTCGCCGGCGGCGAGCCCTTCACGATTCACCCGTGCCGCGGCGAGTACGCGGAGCTGGCGCCGCGCGCGCGTCATCTCGTCCGCGGGCTTGTGTATCCGGTGCCGCATCCGTCGGGACACGGACTGGGCGTGCACTTGACGCGCACCCTCGGCGGTGCCGTCTGGATCGGCCCGACCATTCGATTCCAGGACGACAAAACGGACTACGAGCGCGATCGGCTGCCGCTCGACGCGTTCCTCGACCCGACACGCACGCTCCTGCCGGAAATCACGATCGACGACTTGCGACTGGGGGGCAGCGGCATCCGCGCGAAGCTCCATCCCGCGTCGGAACGCTTCGCGGACTTCCTGATCAGGCGCGACACGCGCCAGCCGGCGCTGATCCATGCGGCCGGCACCGATTCGCCGGGTCTCACTTCATCGCTCGCGATCGGCGAGCTCGTCGCGGACATAGTGCTAGGGGTTCCCAGGGGTTCCTAGGGGTTCCTCGGGGTTCCTAGGGGTTCCTCGAGGTTCCCGGGGGTTCCCGGGGGTTCCCGGGGGTTCCCCGGGGTTCCGGGGGTTCGCGGGGGTTCCGAGTGGTTCCCGGGGGTTCCCCAAGGTTCCGGTTCGGTTGTCGGAGCCAGGAACGCAGGCAGCCTCAAGGAATTGTAAGGAACCTCCGGGAACCTCGAGGAACCTCGAGGAACCTCCGGGAACCCCTAGGAACCCCATCCGTCGTCAATCTCTTCGCTGCAAGATTCCCGTGACGTGTCGCTGCAACGCGTCCTGCCACGTTGGCATCGCGATGCCGGCGGCTGCGAGCTTGGCGTTCGCCAGCGCGGCGAATTTCGGGCGCGGCACGGGCAGGCCGGCGTCGGCGAGCGGCACCTCGGTGATGTGCGCGTTCGGCAGGCCGACCATCCGCGCCAGTTCGCGGGTGAGGCTCGCCCACGTCGTCCAGCCGCTGTTGACGCAGTGGTACAGGCCGTACGGCTGGCCACCGGTCAGGAGCGCCGCGGTCGCCGAGACCACATCGACGACGTAGCTGGGGGTGACGGTGCGGTCGACGAACGCCCGAACTTCCTTGCCGGCGAGCAGACCGTCGAGGATGCGATCGATGCTGCTCTTCGCCTTCGGTCCGCCGAACACGCTTTCGACCCGCAGCACGTAGTGACGCGGCGCGTCGGCCGCGAGCCACTCGCCGACGAGCTTCGTCATCGCGTACACGCCGCGCGGGTTCGGCGCGTCGTCTTCGGTGTACGGGCGGGCGCCGGAGCCGTCGAAGACGAAGTCGGTGCTGAAGTGGACGAAGACGGCGTCCACGCTCGCGGCGGCGCGGGCGAGGGCGCGGGGCCCCCAGCTGTTGGCTGCGAGCGCCTCGCGCGGATCCCGCTCCGCGCGATCGACGTCGGTGTACGCCGCGCAGTTGATGATTGCATCAGGGCAGATGGCCCGGACGGCGGACTCGACGGCGCCGGCGTCGCTGATGTCCAGGTCGTGGCGGGTGAGAGCGACGACTTCGTGCTTGGTGGCGAGGCGCTCGGCCATCGCTTCGCCCAGCTGGCCGGCGCCGCCGGCGATCATCACGAGCCGTCTCATGACGGGCGGTGGAACTCCGCGAGGCACGTCACGACATGCCGCTGCTGTTCCTCCGTGAGCTCGGCGTAGATGGGCAGCGCGAGCACGCGTTCGGCGGCGCGGTCGGCGACGGGAAAGCCCGCGGCGGCCCGTGGCACGTCCGCGAAGCACTCCTGGCGATGGAAGGGCACAGGATAATAGATTTCGGTGCCGATGCGATTGGCCTGGAGGTGATCGCGCAGCGCGTCGCGCCGATCGCTGCGAATCACGAACTGGTTGTAGATGTGCCGGTACCCTCGCGGCTCGATGGGCACCTCGAGGTGATCGTGCAGGTCGAATTCCTCGATGAGCGCGCGGTACCGATCCGCGTTGCGGCGGCGCGCCTCGGTCCACGCGGCCAGGTGCGGCGCCTTGACGCGCAGCACGGCCGCCTGCAGCGCATCGAGCCGGAAGTTGCCGCCGATGCGCTTGTGGACGTACTTCGGCTCCATGCCGTGGTTGCGCAGCAGGCGGAGCTCGTGCGCGAGCGCGGCGTCGTTGGTCGCGACCAGCCCGCCGTCGCCGAATCCGCCGAGGTTCTTCGACGGAAAGAACGAGAAGCACCCGATCGCGCCGATCGTGCCGGCCGCACGGCCGCGCGAGCTGGCGCCGATGGCCTGCGCCGCGTCCTCGATCACCGGCACGCCGGCCGCCTGCGCGATCGCGAGGATCCGATCCATGTCGGCCATCAGGCCGAACAGGTGCACGGGCAGGATCGCGCGGGTCCGCGGCGACATGGCGCGCGCGATCGCCTCAGGATCGACATTGAACGTGACCGGATCGATGTCGACGAACACCGGCGTCGCACCGAGCCGGCTGACGCAGCCGGCGGTTGCGAAGAACGAAAACGTCGGCGTGATGACTTCGGCGCCCGGCCCGATGCCGAGCGCCATCATCGCGACGAGAAGGGCGTCGGTGCCCGACGATACGGCGATCGCGTGCTCGGCGCCGATGAGCGCCGCCAGTTCGAGCTCGAGTGTCTCGACTTCCGGGCCCATGATGAACCGCTGGTTGTCGCAGACGCGCGTGATTGCCTGGAGGAGCTCGTCGCGAATCGGACGGTATTGAGCGACCAGATCGAGCAGCGGCACCGCGACGTCAGCGGCCGGGCGGGTCGTCATGCGCGGTCGTCCCTACTTGATGACCACACGCGGCGCGCCCCACAGCGGCAGATCGCCGTTGCGATCGTCCACGAACGGTTGACCACGCGGCGGATCGGGCCCAGAGAGATTGTTGAAGATCAGATCCACGGCCTGGCCGGCGTATGGCGACAGATCGAGCGTCAGATCCTTCCACTGGCGATCGCCCGGTTCGGTGAAGGGGTTGACGTGCAATCGCACCAGCTCCTCGGACGTCTTGCCGTTGTTGACGAGGATCTGCATGATCACGCCGTTGCCCTGCATCGTCCAGCTCTGTTCTTTCATGCCGAGGCTGACTTTCAGCCACGCGTTGTCCGGCACCATCAAGTGCCAGCCGACGCGCGCCGGGTCGCTGGGCGCGATGGCCTTGTGCGATACGCCGGCGATCGACACGTCTTCGACGGTGAAGACCTCGGGCCGCGGGCGCTTGATGGCCGCGGTCGGGAACTGTTCGATCAGATCGAGCGCGGTGTGCTCGCCGCCCGATCGGAGCAGCCACACCGCAAAGCCCGCGACCACGATCGCGGCGACCCCGGTGACGACAACAGAGCGCTTCATCGGCGCAATTATACCCGCCGCGTCTTGATTGCCGCCCGCGTCTCGCGATCGGCTTCCCGGCGTTTGATGGTCTCGCGTTTGTCGAAGGTCTTCTTGCCTTTGGCCAGCGCGATCACGACCTTGACGCGGCCGTTCTTCAGATACATCCGCAGCGGCACGACCGTGAGCCCTCGCTCGGTGGTCTTGCCGAGCAGCTTGTTGAGCTCCTCGCGATGGAGCAGGAGCTTGCGCGGACGCATCGGATCGTGCGACGCGTACCCGCCGTGGCTGTACTGACCGATGTGGGCGCCGAGCAGGTAGGCCTCGGCCCCCTCGAGCTTGCAGTAGCTGTCGCGCAGATTGATGCGGCCTTCGCGGATCGCCTTGACCTCGGTTCCGACGAGCGCGATGCCCGCCTCGAACTGCTCGAGCAGGTGGAAGTCGTGGCCGGCCTTGCGGTTGTCGGCCAGCGGGCGCTCGTTCTTGTCGCGCGGCATGGTCAGGCCGGGTAGCCGGGAAGCGCCCTGTCCCGGTCGCTCAAGACCGTCGGCGGTCGAATCGGCCACGTGACGGCCAGCCCCGGGTCGTCCCACCGGATGCCGCGCTGGTGCTCGCGCGAGAAGGACGCGGACACGAAGTAGAGCACCTCGGTGTCATCGACGAGCGTCTGGTAGCCGTGCGCGAACCCGCGCGGGATGTACACCATGCGCCGGGTCTCCGCGGAGAGCTCGAGGCCGCACCACTGGCGGTAGGTCGGCGAGTCGGGCCGCAAATCGACGGCCACGTCCCACGCGAGCCCGCGAATCACGCGCACGATCTTCGCTTCCTCGAAGGGCGGCGCCTGAAAGTGCAGCCCGCGGATCGTGCCGCGCCGCCGATTGGACGCGATGCTCACCTGCGCGACTTCGGCGTCGAGCGATCGCTGGGCGAGCTCGTCGCGATGCCACGCCGCTTCGAACGATCCGCGCTCGTCCGGATAGGCGTCGGACTCGATCACGAACATGCCCCGAAGCTTCGTCTCGGTAAACCTCATTGCTTGCGGCCGATCACTGCGTAGTCCTGAAACGTGAACATCCGGTCGTTGAGCTTCGCCATGTCCTCGTTGAACGTGTCGATGAGATCGGCGAGGCCGGGCGGAAGTTCCCCGGCCGGTTTCGGCGCACTGCGCAGCCGGTCCCATTCCGCGACGGGCGACCGGTATTCGATCTCGACGCTGTGAAAGCCGCTCGAGCGCAGCAGGTGTTTGAGCGTTTCGGGATGCAGCGGCCGCACGTGCGTGAGATCGCGCAGGTAGCTTTCGAAGAACGCGACCCAGCACGCAGGGTTGATCGTCTCGAGCACGATCGTGCCGCCCGGCCGAATCTTGTGCGAGGCGGCTTCGAGCAGCTTCGCCAGATAGATCGGCTCGAGGTGCTCGACGACCTGCGCCGCGAACAGTCCGCCCAGCGACTCGTCGGGCAGCTGCTCGACATACGACAGCGCGTCGCCCTCGGCGACCTCGAGTCCACGCGCGCGCGAGGCCTCGACCATCTCGTGATTGAGATCGAGCCCGCGCGCCGTGATCCCGGCCGCGCGCAGGAGCTCGAGGAACTCCCCGCGCCCGCACCCGATGTCGAGCACGTCGGTCGCCCCCGCGAATCGCGGCACGTACTCCGCGAGCCGCCGCCGGATCTCCTCGAGCGATCCGCGAAACGCGTCTTCGAAGGCGAGGTACTTGAACGAATCGAGATCGACGGCCGCCGGACTTCGCGTCTCCCCCGGACTTCTCGATTCTCCCGGACTTCTTAGTTCACCCGGACTTCTTAGTTCACCCGGACTTCCCAGTCCACCCGGACTTCTCGAACTCTCGAGCAATCTTTCGACGTCCCTCTTCAGCGCGAGTGCCGTCTGCTGCGCGATGGCCGCCGTCGCCCGCACTTCCTCGAGCGTGGCGAGGCGCGCTTCGGCGCGCGCGTCGTGCGCGGCCATGGACTCCCAGCGCTTGAGCCAGTCGAGGGCGACCGCCGCCGTGCCCTGCATGGGGACCTCGGCTTCCGCAGCGTGCAGCCGATCGCGCGTGTCGATGTAGCCCGTCACCGTCTGCAGATACTGAATCAGGTGCGACTGCAGCCGGATCTGCCGCTCGAGATGCTCGCCGAGCATCGCAATCGTGCTGGCGATGGCCTTCTGCGCTTCCTGGTGCGCGGTGACGTTGCGATTGAGGTGATCGACCAGCGCCGCGTTGAACTGCCGCTGCGTTTCGAGCGGCGGCCCGACGATCCGCCAGATGAATGCGCGCAGCCGGCCCTTGAGCGAGGTGTCGATCGCCGGCGGGCCCGCCGGCAGGATGTTCCACGCTTCGTTGACCGTCGTGAGCTTGGTGTCGTCGTACGAGGGCGGCGGGTGCGGCAGATCGACGCGCGGCTCGAGCACGCGGTCGAGCGCGCTCAGCGCGTCGTTGTACACCCGGTCGGCCTGCTGCCGTTCGCGCTCGAGCCGGGGGATGCGATCTCCGAGGCGCTCCTCAGCCACGCACGCTCCGCGACGAAGCGCCTCCGGTCACGAGCCCTTCGGTCGGGCTCGACGCGGTGGCGTACCGCTTCCGCGGGATGCGGCCGGCGAGGTAGGCGAGCCGGCCGGCCTCGACCGCGTGTTTCATCGCCGCCGCCATCATTACGGGATCGCTCGCGCCGGCGATCGCCGTGTTGAGCAGCACGGCGTCGGCGCCGAGCTCCATTGCGATGGCGACATCCGACGCCGTCCCGACGCCCGCGTCGACAATCACCGGCACGCGGGCCTGTTCCTTGATGATGCGGAGGTTTTCCGGATTTTGGATGCCGAGTCCCGAGCCGATGGGCGCGCCGAGCGGCATGACGGCCGCCGCGCCGGCCGCTTCGAGCTTTCGGCAGGCGATCGGGTCGTCGTTCGTGTAGGGCAGCACGACGAAGCCTTCGGCGACGAGCGTCCGCGTCGCAATGAGCAGCTGCTCGTTGTCGGGAAAGAGCGTGCGCTCGTCGCCGATGACCTCGAGCTTGATCCAGTTCGAGAGCCCCGCTTCGCGCGCCAGCCGCGCCGTCCGCACCGCCTCGTCGGCCGTGTAACAGGCGGCGGTATTCGGCAGCAGGAAGATCTTCGACTGGTCGATCCAGGAGAGGAGCGACTCAGCCCCGCGCGCGGAGAGGTCCACGCGCCGGACGGCCACGGTCACCATCACGGTGCCCGAGGCCTCGTGCGCGGCCTTCATCACGGCGTGCGAGGGGTACTTGCCGGTACCGACCACCAGGCGAGAGGCAAACTCGCGCCCGGCCAGAACGAACGGATCGGACATCAGGAGTCAGCTTAGCGCGAAAAGGGCGGCGGGCGGCCAATTGGCCCATTGGGTTATTGGGTTATTGGGTTATTGGGATATTGCTAGGCGTCACGCCGCGACTGAGCACTCTCCCACGACCCAATAGCCCAATAACCCAATAGCCCAATATCCCAATTCCTACCTATCGAATAACCGGGTACCACCCGCCATTGATGCAGACGCCGATCAGACCCGGAATGCTGATAAACGGATCGGGCGTTGTGCAGCCGCCGCTCGACGGCGGTGGCGTCGGCGGTGGAGACGGGGGAGGCGCCGGCGTCGTCGCCGGTCCGAACTGCCACCCGCCGTTCACGCAGACTCCTGCGCCGAACGCCACAAATGGGTTGGGCGTCGTGCAACCACCGGTTGGCGGCGGCGGCGGAGGAGGCGGCGGTGTTGTTGTCGGCGGTGTGGTCGGCGCAGGAGCGGGCGCGCCGTTCGGCGGATACCACCCGCCGTTCAAGCACGTGCCGCCGCCCATCGCGGTGAACGGATCCGGTGTCGTGCAGCCGCCAGTCACTGGTGGCGGCGGCGTCTGCGGCGATGGCTGAGGCGCCGGGATCGTCGGCGGATACCACCCGCCGTTGAAGCACGTCCCGCCACCCAACGCGACGAATGGATCTGGAGTGGTGCAGGTATTTGGTGGAGGCGGGGGCGGCGGCCCGCTGCCGCCTGGATCGATCCGGTAGATCTGTCCCGTGCTGTAACTGAGCAGGTAGAGCTCGCCGGCGTCATCGGTCGCGAAGCTCGAGGGATTCTGCACGGAACCGAGCTCACCCGTGTGATCGATCCGGCCCGAGGCAGTCGCTTCGTGCGTCACAGGATTGATCGTGAGGGCGAGCGACCACACTCTGCTGAAACCAAAGTCCGCGAAGAAGTACCGGCCGACGTAGGCCGCGCCGAGCGCGGCGCCGCGATAGACGTAGCCGCCGGTCACCGTGACGCCTTCAGTGCGGCCGTACTCAAACATCGGATCGATGAGCGGCAGGAACGCGGGCGAAATTGACGTCACCTCGTCGTGCGCGCCTTCGCGAAGGCTCCAGCCGTAGTTGCGGCCGCCATGGCCGGCCGGCTCGTAGTCGATTTCTTCGAACCGGTTCTGCCCGACGTCGCCGATCACGAGCGCGCCGGTGCCGCCGTGCGCCGGGTCGTCGAAGCTCCACCGCCACGGGTTGCGCATCCCGACGTCCCAGATCTCCGGCAGATAGCCCGTGACGCCGACGAACGGATTGGTCGGCGGCACGTCGTACCCTTGCGGATCCGAGTTGGGCACCATGACGTCGATGCGCAGCATCTTGCCGAGGAGCGACGCGGGATTCTGCGCGTTGTTATTGGGGTCGTCGCCCGACCCGCCGTCGCCCATGCCGATGTACAGGAACCCATCGGGGCCGAACATGATGTTGCCGCCGTTGTGGTTGGCGAACGGCTGCGTGATGAACGGCTGACCGTTCGGCCAGACGAGGTCGAATCGGCTCGCGACGTTTGCGACGAGCGGATTGGCCGCCGAGCGCGTGAACCGCGCGATGACCGTGTGGCCCGCGGGGTTCGTGAAGTTCACCCAGAACCGGCCGCTCGTCACGTAGTCGGGCGCGAGCGCGAGACCGAGCAGTCCCTGCTCGCCGCCCGAGACAATTTGGCCGATGAGGTTGAGAAAATCGGTCGCCAGGATCGCGCCGTTTTGAAGCACGCGAATCCGGCCGCCCTGTTCCGCGACCAGGAACGTGTTGGCCATCCCCGGGACCTTGACCATCGCGATGGGCGTAGTCAGGCCCGACGCGACCAGCGTCGAGTGAATCTGAGCGGACGCCGCCGGCGCCGCAAGAAGGGCAATGAGCAGACCAGTAGAAAGCAGCCGAGTCATCGTGTACAGACCTCGCTACAAAACATGACCGCTTGGACTGGGGGACCGGCTTTAGGGAAGCAAGGGCCGCGCCAGGGGCTCTTGCCCGCGGAGCGGGCGCAAGCGGCGCGTGTGCCGATCACGCCGGGAATGATTTTACGCGGTTCGTAAAATCATTCCCGGCGTCATGTTCGATTAGTCGTCCTCGGTGCGCATGCGCCAACCACCGTTGACGCAGACGCCGCCACCGAACGCGGTGAACGGATCGGGCAGGCCGCTGCACAACACGGGCGCGCTATTAGCCGGACTCCAGCCGCCGTTGCGGCAGATGCCGCCGCCCAGCGCGACGAACGGATCAGGCGTCGTGCACGAGCCATCGGTATTTGACGCCGTTGGCGACGCCATCGGCAGGAACTGCCAGCCGCCGTTTACGCAAAGCCCCATGCCCATTGACGCGAACGGATTCGGCGTCGTGCACCCGCCTGAGGACGGGGCCGTCGGGAGCGTCGGCGCGGGCGCTGGTGTAGGCGCCGACGGGGCAGCGGGCGATCCGAACTGCCAGCCACCGTTCACGCAGACGCCCGCGCCCATCGATGCAAACGGGTTAGGTGTTGTGCAGCCGCCAGAAGGCGGCGGTGGTGGTGTTGGTGCCGGCGTTGGTGCCGGCGCTGGTGCCGGCGCTGGTGCCGGAGCGGGCGCGCTGCCTGGCGGATACCAGCCGCCGTTGATGCACACGCCGCCACCCATCGCAACAAACGGATCGGGCGTCGAACAGCCACTGTTCGTTGGCGCCGGCGCCGGAGCTGTTGGCGCCGCACTGGTCGGTCCGCCACCGCTCGACGAGGTGCCGACGATCTGAGAGGCCGTCAGCGCGTAGTTCTGGGCGAACGACACTCCCCACTGTGCCGCCTCGGATCGCGCCGAAACCCTGGGGTAGTAGTTTCCGGCGGCGCTTCCACTGGTTAGGTACTGCGGGCCGCCGGTCGGGTAGCCATTGGTGTTGCCCTCGACGCCCATGAGCTCGAAGGACGAGTGGTCCTGACCCGCCGCGAGGAACGTACCGCTGATGGGATTGAAGCTCAAAGTCAGGCTGTCGTTGCCGCCGAAATTCGCTCCGAGCAGCCCGCCATTGCCTGTCATCACGCCGCCAGGTGTGAACTCCTGAAAGAGCATGCCGACAGCCAGCGACCAGGCCATCACGTAGTTGTTCGTGTTGCGGTTCACCGCGACGTCAGCCAGGAATGTTCCAGAGGCGCAACCGAACTGGGTTCGTCCTGAGAGGGCACCGGCCGCACTCAGTCGAACGAAGGCCGCAAAGGGTGCGCCCCCGCAGGCCGTACCACCCCAGCCGACATAACTGATGCCGAATTCATCCGTCGCTGGATTCCAGGCGACTCCCGGCCCCTGTGCCCCGCCGGGGTTGGCAATCGCCATCACGCCGCCGAGTGGGTTCCCGTTCACATCGACGAATCGGGCTTGAACACCCCTGTCAGCCGTCTGATACACGACGAGGAACCGCTGACTGGTCGTCGAGTAGGCGATGCTGGATCCGCCAACGTCGGCCCAGGCGCCATCTTGGGCGTAGTCGGAAAGCACCGTGTCGGCCGTAATGTTGTTGTGGACTGCCGGGCTGCACGACACCAGCCGAACGTGGACAGCGTTGGCGAACTGCGACGGGCCGTCTTGTGAAACCCACGACACGAGGAACGCGCCGGCGCCGCCGGCGCCGTCAGGAGTCTGCGCGCTGAACTGCACACGCGGGAATGCCTCCCAAAGGCTGCTCCCGACACTGAATGGCGCGGAGGCTGCCTGTCCATTCGCGTTCATGCAAACCGCATTCATGACGCCATGGGCGCCGACGACAAGGTAGTACCCGTGGTTGGGGTCGTGTCCGATCGCGGTTCCACGAACACCTGCACCGACCAGCGGATTGACGCCGCCGGTCCGGAAGATCTGCGCGGACGCCGGCCGAGCCACGACGAGGCTCGTGACCGCGATGAGGGCCAACGCTGCCGCCGCCGGGCGTAAGCGCATGAATTGAGTACGCATGTGTGTCTGCATCGTGTCTTCGGCCGTTACGGGACTGGCAATCCGCCAGCGGGACCCGGGGTTGTAGGGCGTATCGGACTGAGTCCCGCGACACTTTATGGAAAAGGCTGACAACAACGCAAGGTCGCAAAATTGTAAGGGCTCGCGCCGGAAACGGCAAGCCGAAATTGCCTGGAGGCTGCGATTTACCGCACGATCTCGAGGATTCTAGCCGCCGAGTCGACGCGCGTCTCGACGTCGGCGGCCCGGAGGAGCCCTCGGAGGGTCGCGAAATCCCCGGCGACGCTCTGGGCAAGAATCTGCGCGGCCTTCTGCCGGATGGCGGGGTTGACGTCGTTCAGGAGCACGTCAAGCGTGCCCCGCGCCGCGGCATTGTCGAAGGGCGCGATCATCCGGGCGGCCTCGGCTCGAACGTTGGCGTCGGAATCGTTCAAGAGACTCCGTGCCGTGTCCACCCAGCCGGTGTCCGGGCCAATGGCTGCAAGCGCCGCGGCAGCTTGCATCCGCAGATACGAGCCGCCTTGCGGGTTGGCGGTCGGCATCATCGCTTCGCGCAGAAACGCCACGCCCGAGAAGTCGCCGAGCTGCCCCAGCGCCTTTGCTGCCGAGAAGCGGACCGGATAGGGGCGCGATTCGCCGAGGAGCGGCTGAAGCTTACTCACGACTGAGCGCTGGCCGAGGTTGCCGAGGGCGGCGGCCGCTTGCGCCTTATCTACATCTACGGTTTTCGGATCGTCGAGCAGCCTGACGAGGGGCGGGACCGCCAGCGCGTTGTGCGTCAGGCCCAGCGCGTCGATGATCGGGCCGCGACCGTTGGGCACGGCGTCGAGCTGGGCGATGAGCGTTTTGACGGCCTCGTCGCTTCCGGTCGCCGCGAGCGCACGCGTGTCGGCGAACTTGCCCTGCTTGGAGGCGGCCGTCGCTTGCGTGATCGCGTCCTGGTCGCCGTCGGCGATCAGCGCTTCGAGCGCTCGCGACCGCGCGGCGACGTTCTGAAGCGAGTCGCGCAGGCACGCGCGCGCGACGCGTCGCAGCGCGTAGCCGCTGTCGAGCCGACGCGCACCGAGCCACTGCTCGTAGACCCCGAGCGCGCCGATCCATCCCGAACGCGGGAGCTCCGCCTCGATTGCCAGCGCGACACCCGCTTCACTCAGCGGAAACTGCGCGAGCAATTGCCCGGCGATCATTGCCGCATGCGCGGCATCACCGTTCGAAAGATACCCCCAGCCTTGCGCAAGCATCAGCGCTTCCTGCGACGCGACGGGAGGCACTTGCTGAATGCCGCTCTGCGCGCGAGCCGGCGCATCCAGCATCACCACCGCCAGCATGCCGAGGCGCGTCCACTTTCTCATTTCTGACTGCGTCCTTTCGTTTCAAATGCCGAACTCTTCGGACTCTCCGCTGTCCTATCCTCCGCCGACGAACGCGACGATCTCGATCTCCGCGCCTTCGTCGACGATGGTCTCCTCGTACCGCGCGCGCTTGACGACGACGCGGTTGTGCTCGACGGCGACGGTCCGCGGATCGATCTTCAAGTGATCGAGGAGCGCGAGAATCGTGACGGGCGCCTCGAGGTCGCGGCGTTCCCCGTTGAGCATCACACGGATCATTACTTGAATTCCTCGATCGCCGTGACCGCATCTGCGCCAAACGGCTCGGCGAGCGTTCGCGCAAAGGCCAGCGGATCGGGCCGCAGGTGGGATGGCAATTGCACGTCGGGCGCGCTGAACGCGGCCGCGCGGGAAATGGCCCGCTGGTAGTCGTCGGTCATTCGCTCGAGCGTGTGCTCGCGCAGCCAGTACGTTCGCGCTGCGGCGCCGAGGCGGTCGCGCAACGCCGCGCTTTCACCGAGCCGCTCGATCGCGAGCCGGAGCGAGTGCTCTTCGTCGAGGAGATCGATGCCGACAGCGATGGCGGCCGCATCCTCGTCCATTGAGTGCGGTCCAGGTCCGGGGCGGCGCCAGGTGCGCGGATCGAGCGTGGGAATGTCGGTCAGGTGCGCGAGGTCCGCGATGACGGTGGCTCGGCCGGCGGCGATCGCCTGCACCCAGGGGCCGGACATCTCGAGCGCGGTTGGCCAGCGCATGTTCAGAGAGACGTCGACGGCGGCGATTGAGTCTTCGAATTGTTGGTCATCGAGCGGCGCCAGCCGGCGAACGACATCGCCGAGGCCCAACGATGAAATCTCTGCCTCGAGATCGAGGTCGGCGCTCGCCGTGCCGCCGAGCACGAGCCGCGCGTGGGGCAGACGCGCGCGCGCGGCCGCGAACGCGCGCAGGATCACGTCGATCCGCTTTTCTTGTGTGAGGCCGCCGAAGATGCCGAACGCGACGAGGTCAGGCCCCAGGCCCCAGGCCCCGCGAATCTCCGCCCGTCGTTCCCCAGACATGGGCGCACGACGCCCCATCCCAAGCGCGATGTGCACGATCGCGCGGCCCGGGAACGTCTGCGCGAGCTGCACCTGCGTGCCGCGCGCGTGCGTGGCCACGAGCCGCGCAGATTCGACGACGGCGCGGACCATCGGCCACTGGTAGTAGTACACGCCGGAGAATCCGCGGACGCCGATCTCGGCGCCCTCGCCGGCGTCGGGATGGTTGAACCGGAACTCGGCGCGATACGCTTTGCGCTTGCCGCGCCGGAGCAGCGCGCGGCCGCGCGCGTGGTGCAGTCGCGCGTCGTGCAGGACGACGAGCCCGGGCCAACGAAACAGGTACGGCCAGATGAACTCGTGTAGCGTCGAGTTGCCGATCTGATAGACGACGAGGTCGTATGGATCGCGGCCGTGTCGCCAGATGAAGTCGTGGGCGCTCTGTACGCGGACTTCACCGGGCGCCGGTGGCGTGTCCGGCCACTGGCCAGGCACCAAGACCTCGCTGGCGTCGACGAAGACATCGATCGCGTGATCGCGCCGCGCGAGCTCACGCGTGACGTCTTCAGACCGGCCGGCGACGCCGGTTGGTTGCGGTGGCCAGGGCGTGAACCACGCGAGTCGCATGCGAGTAGTTTAGGGCAGGAGGAAGGTTTAGAACGCAGAAGTGGGAACTTGGAAGTATAATAGCCGGCGGCCTCGATGACGGATAGACGCTCGGTGTCGTTCGGCCGCAACCGCTACATTCTCCTCGCCGACATAGTTGGATTTGCTTGCGCCGCCTCTGGCGCCTTCATCCTCCGGTTCGGCTGGCTCTTCTTCGACACGCGCCGTGAGTTCCTGCCGTTCCTGATCGCTGCGCTGCTCGTTAAGCCCGTCGCGTTCTTTTTCTTCGGCATGTACCGTCGTGTCTGGCGGTACACGTCCCTCTCGGACCTGCTCGGGATCGTCCTCGCGACGTCGGCGGCGTCGATTGCTCTGGCCGTGCTGGCCCTGATCATCGTCGTCAAACAGTACGGCGCAGGCATGTCGCGCGCGGTCCTCTGCCTCGACTGGATGCTGACGCTGATGCTCGCGAGCGGCACTCGCCTGTCGATCCGTCTCATGAGCGAAGCGCAGGAACGGACGCGCGTGCACGTGCGTGCGGCGTCAGGCGGCCTGCGCCGCGTGCTCGTGGCCGGCGCCGGCAACGCCGGGATGCTCGTTGTGCGAGAGATGCAGCGCAATCCCCACCTCGGCATGGTGGCCGTCGGGTTCATCGACGATGCGGGCGTCAAGCTGGGCAAGCGGGTCCTGAGCCTCCCCGTGATGGGGCAGACACGAAGCGTGGAGCAGGTCATCCGTCGCCACGCGGTGGACGAGGTCGTGATCGCGATGCCGACCGCGAGCGGTCCGGTCGTGCGTGCCATCGTCGAAGGCTGCCGCGCTGCGGGCGTGCCCTCGCGGATTATCCCTGGCGTCTACGAGCTGCTCGGCGGCACGGTCACGGTCAGTCGCATCCGCGACATCGAGATTACCGACCTGCTCCGGAGGAATCCGACGCCGGGCCGGCTCGAGTCGCTTCCGTATCTCAGCGGCGCCGTTGTACTCGTCACCGGCGGCGGCGGCTCGATCGGGTCGGAGCTCTGCCGGCAGGTGGCGCGTGCGGGTCCCGCAACGCTGATCCTGCTCGGCCGCGGCGAGAACAGCCTCTTCGAGGCGCGCGAGGAGTTGGCGCTTGCGTTTCCGCACGTGAAGAAGATCTCGGTCATCGCCGACATCCGCGATCGTCCGCGTCTGACGCGGCTCATGCAGCAGTGGCGCCCGTCGATCGTGCTACACGCCGCCGCTCACAAGCACGTGCCGCTCATGGAGGAGAATCCCGAGGAGGCGCCCTCCAACAACGTGCTCGGGACGAGAAACCTCGTCGAAGCGGCGATCGCGTGCGGCGTCGAACGCTTCGTGATGATCTCGACCGACAAGGCGGTCTCTCCGGCGAGCCTCATGGGCGCGTCGAAACGTCTCGCCGAGGTCGTGGTGCGTGATGCCGCGCAACGCACCGGCCGCGCGTTCGTCGTTGTCCGGTTCGGCAACGTGTTGGGAAGCCGCGGCAGCGTCGTGCCGGCGTTCAAGCGTCAGATTGCCCGCGGGGGGCCTATCACGATCACGCACCCGGACATGACGCGGTTCTTCATGACGATTCCCGAAGCCATCCACCTCGTGCTCGAAGCCGGCGGCTTCGGGCATGGCGGCGAAGTCTTCGCGCTCAACATGGGCGAGCCAGTGCGGATCGTTGATCTTGCGAAGGATCTGATCCGGCTCTCGGGCCTGCAAGAGGAGGACATCGCGATCGAGTTCACGGGCCTGCGTCCGGGCGAAAAGCTCGAGGAGCACCTCTGGGAGCCGGGCGCCAGCGTCGAGCCGACAATGAATCCGGAGATCCTGCGGATCGTCGAGCCGCCGGCAACACTTGAGCGATCGCTCGTTGAGACGCTCGACGTGTTGGCCGGCGCCGTGAGCCGGGGCGATCGACTCGAGATCGAAGCAATCCTGGCGTCGGCGATCCCGTCTTTCGTGCCATTCTCGTCGGCACCCGCGCGGTAGTCAGGACGGCAGCCCTGAGTCAAGGCATTCTCCACGCACTGCGGCTCGCCGTCTTGGGCGTCGCTGCGGCCATCGAGATAGCGTGGCTCCGGCAGCCAATGCCGCTGATGCTCAAGATCTTGCCCGTCGCGCTGCTGGCGCTGTCCATCGTCTCTCCGCCTGCCGGTTTGATCGGGTTCGCAGGCATCGGTCCGCTGGCAGATCCGGTTTCGGCGTGGTCGTCGTCGCCGTTTGCCGGCGCGCGGCTTTTGGAGCAGCTTGTCCTCGCTGTGCTGGTGGGCGCAGGGCTTCGCGAATGGCGGAAGGGCGGCAGACTCCGGCTGCTGGCGCCGGCTCTCCTCTTCGCCGCGCTCGGCCTGGCGTCGGCGATCGCCGAGCAACCCGCGATGTTAATGCAGAGGCTGCCCGAACTGTCGGCCTGGGATCACGTCGTCGCATTCTTCGCGGGCGGGTACTTCAGTCGCAGCGGAACGTCGGATCCGATTTACTTCAGCCTGCTCACGGTCGAGGGCGTGGCGCTGGCCGTCACTGCGGAGCGGCTGGCGCGCGCCGATCGCCAAATCGTCCCACGCGTTGTGCGAATGACGCTGGCCGGCTGCGCTGGTCTTTCGCTGCTCACGCTGTTGCGAATTCTGGGCGCGGCCCTCCGTTCGGCCGATTTCCTGCCGTCGCTCAAGCGCCTCCTCCTCATTCGATGGAGCTACGTTCCAGACGTCAACGCGGCTGGTTCGCTCTATCTCCTGGTCATCATCGCAGGGGCAGGCCTGATGTTCGTGCCCGGCAGGAGCCGGTCGCTGGCATGTGCGGCGCTGCTCGTGACCGGCTTCGGCTTCTGGATGACCGGGTCGCGAACGGCGTTTCTTGCCCTGCCGCTGGCGGTGATCGCCCTTGCCGTCGTCGCCGCGGTACGACAACGCGTCCGCCTTCAATGGATCGCGATCGGCATCACGGCCGGTGTGGTGGCCACGGTGGTGGCCGTGCTCGTGATCTATCCGTGGTCGTCGCGAGGCAACGCCTCGGCCGGCGACGCCACGATGGCCCGCCGCATCATGGCCCGCACCGCACTCAACATGTGGCGCGATGCGCCAATTGCCGGCGCTGGCATCGGGCGCTTCTACGACCAGTCCTCGCGGTACGGCGCTGCGGCGCTCCTGACGATCCAGGGGCCGCCGCCGAACCAGAACGCGCACAACAATTTTCTGCAGGTTCTCGCCGAGGAGGGCGTCGTGGGGCTCGCCGCGCTCTTCATCCTGCTCGCCTCTGTCGTCGTGCCTGTCATTCGCACCGAGCGTGCCTCGCCCGACGTGGAGCGGCGATTCCTCCTGGCCGCGGTCAGCGCGTACGTGCTCACGTGGCTCGCGGGCCATCCGCAGCTCGTTGCGGAGGCCGCGTTGCCGTTCTGGCTGCTCACCGGCACACTCGTCGCGACGACCGACCCTCCGCGCGCTTCGCGGTGGCGGATCGCAACGGTGGCGACGGCCGCCGTCGTTTTCGTCACCGCCCCGGTTCGCGCCAACAGTGCGATTCGACACGGCGATTTCGAGTACGTCGGGATTGGCGTGTCGCACTGGTTCCCCGATCTCGATGGCATCCGCTACCGTGAAGCCGGCGCGGTGTTTGCCGTCTACCTGCCAGCTGACGGGTCCGCGGTGGATGTGCCGCTGCGCCGTGCGCCGTCGGCGCCGGAGCCGCTCGTGCTCTCGGTCAGCCTCGGCGGCCGCGCGCTGCAGGACTTCACCATCACGGGTGACGGCTGGGCACAGCTGTTCCTCCGCCTGCCAAACGAGAACCGGCGGTACCAGCTGGTGCGCTTCGCCGCCAAAGGTGTGGGCGCGGATGCCGCGCCGCCCGTCGTGCTCGTGGGTAAGACGGCACGCCGGTGACGCAGGTCGCCCAGGCGAACGACGCGCGCGAGATGCCCAGCGGCCGAGCGAAGTACGCGATGACGCGGACCCCGACGAGCGACGCGGCGAAGGCGCAGACGGCGAAGAGACCGAGCCAGAACAGCGATGCGTCGGTCACCGCGGTGGCTCCGCGGCGCTTCGCCGATAGTCGGTAATCGGCGGCGGCGTCGACAACGTCACGGTCCGGATCGCCCCGCGCAAGACGTACGTCGTCTCAGACATCCATCCGCTGTACCTGCTGAGGCTGCAGTCGCTCCGCCAGAGCCGGCGGTACCTGGAGATCCAATACTGCGACGTGACCGACCTGGCGAGCTTCCCAAAGAACGACGCCGGATTCGACACGGTCATCTGTCTGAACGTCGTCGTGCACGTGGAGAACGATCGGCAGGCGCTCGAGAAACATCCGATCCGTGCTGGCGCCGGGAGGTCGCGCCGTCGTACTCGTGCCGCGCGGCCCGGGGTACTTCGGCACGCTCGACAAGGTGCTCGGACAATTCCGGCGTTACACACCCGAATCGTTGGCGTCGGTTGGCCGCGCTGCGGGACTGGCGGACGCTCGGTCTCGTTCAGATCAAGGTGCAAACCTTGTTCACACCTGTGATTCGTCGGCTCGAGTAGCTGCCGCTCCCGGCGCTGGGTCTCATCGCCATTCTCAAGCGCCGAGGCGGAAACGTCAGCGCCGGTGTGTGAACCAGGTCGTGCGCTGGATGTAGTCGACGTAGCTCAGGACGATACGCGCGACCTTGCGTGAGACGTCCGGCTCGCCGTAATCGGCGACGCGATAGGTGCCGCGACCGGACTTGCCTTGAGCCGTGACCATCGCGACGGCCTGCAGGATGCGCTCAGCGCTCAACCCGCTCATGATCGTGACTCCAGCGTCCATGCCCTCCGGCCGCTCGTGAGCTTCGCGGATCATGATGGCAGGGAAGCCGAGCAGCGCCGCTTCCTCGGTGAGCGTGCCGCTGTCGGACAGCACGCACTGCGCGTTCTCCTGGAGCTTGATCCAGTCGAAGAAGCCGAACGGCTTCAGGAACTCGATGCTGCCTCGGCGCCCCCGTCCGGCCGACATGACCCGGGCGAGCCGTTTTCGCGTGCGCGGATGCGTCGACATGATCATCCGCCGCCCGTACTTGTGGCTGAGCTCCCCGAGCGCGGCGACGAGCTGCCCGAGGCGCTCCGGATCGTCGACGTTTTCCTCGCGGTGCGCGCTTACGACGAAGTATTGGCCGCGCGCGAGGCCCATCCTCGCGAGCACCTTGGACCGCTCGATGCCGGGCCGGTAGTACGCCAGCACCTCGCACATCGTCGAGCCAATCTTGATGACCGTCTCGGGTCGCAACCCTTCGGCGAGGAGATAGTCGCGCGCCTGCTCGGTCAGCGGCATGTTGATGTCGCTGATGTGGTCGATAATCTTGCGGTTGATCTCCTCCGGGACGCGCTGATCGAAGCAACGATTCCCGGCCTCGAGATGGAAGATCGGAATGCGGCGACGCTTGGCGGCGATCGCGGCTAGGCAGCTGTTCGTGTCGCCGTAGAACACGACGGCGTCGGGCCGCACCTGGTCCAGAACCTCGTCGGCCTTGACGATGACCTTGCCGATCGTGGCTGCGGCGGTAGACTCGGCCGCCCGGAGAAAGACGTCAGGGCGGCGGATTTCCAGCTCGCGAAAGAAGATCCCGTTGAGCTCGAAGTCGAAGTTCTGCCCCGTATGAACGAGCGTGTGACGCGTGTGGCGATCGAGCTCGGCGATCACACGGCTGAGCTTGATGAGCTCGGGCCGCGTGCCCACGATCGTCATCACGCTGAGTTTGCGGGCAGCGGCGGGCACGGGGGCGGTCAGCGGAGCAGCTCGGCGGCGCGCGCCTCGGCGGCGCCCACCATGAGGTTGTTCGCGCTCAGCAGCGCCGCCGTCGTCTTGAAGTCGCCCGGCGCATCAGCCGAGCTGTACTCGGCGCCCAGCGGTTGCTCAGTTCCCACCGCCTGTTTGCGCAGCTCGGGCAACATCGGCGCAATGACGTAGTAGCTGCCGCGGCGGAACGTGTGACGGCACTCTTCTTCGGATACCAGAATCTCGTGTACCTTTTCGCCAGGCCGCACTGAGGTGATGCGGATCTCGATCGGCCGATCCTCGATGAGCGCCCGCGCGATGTCCATGACGTAGGCGGAGGGCGCCTGGGGGATCACGATCTCGCCCGGCGCCGAGCGCGCGACGGCTTCGAGCACGGTGTCCACGGCCTGCTCGAGCGTCATGAGGAAGCGCGTCATCGTGTCCGCGGTGACTGTCACCGGACCACCCCGGAGAATCTGCTGATGGAAGAGCGGGATCACCGATCCGCGCGACGCTAGAACGTTCCCGTACCGCACGCACACGAAACGCGTTCGCGAGTTCAGCACGTTCGCCGCGGTGAAGATCCTCTCGGCCACCGCCTTCGACATGCCCATGACGTTGACGGGCTTACACGCCTTGTCGGTGCTGATGGCAACGACGGTCTCGACTGGCAGTTGCAGCTCGGCGATGGCGCGCACGATGTTGGCTGCGCCGACGCAGTTGGTGAGCACGGCCTGCTCGGGGAAGTACTCGCACACCGGCACCTGCTTCAGCGCGGCAGCGTTGAAGACGATGTCGGCGTCCCGAAGCCCGCTCGCTACGTCGCCGTACGAACGAACGTCGCCAATGCGGAACTCCAGCGCCTGCTCGAAATTACGGTAGATGACCTCGTCGGTGCTGACCTGACGGTTGAGGTACGAGAGCCGCATCTCGTGCTGCTTCGCCTCGTCGCGCGAGAGCACGATGACTTTCTTCGGCAGGCCGTGCTGGCCGCCGAGGAGGCGCTTGACGAGGACCTGACCAAGCGATCCGGTCCCTCCGGTCACGAGAATGCGCTTGCCGGTCAGATCGAGGGCGTTCGGCGTGCTCATAGTGCTCGTCTAGTAATCCACACTTGCCGATCGCGTGCAACCGACCGGCGCTCAGCGCCGCTTCCGAATCTCGGCGGCCAGCTCGGTGAGCATCTCATCCCAGGGCGGCGCCTGATAGCCGGTCGCGCGGAAAAATGCGCCGGCGTCGAGGCTGCGGTCGCATAGGAACTCGTCGTCGGGCTGGATGTCAACGTCGGTCCGCCCGAGTTTCTTCACGAGGTCAACGAGCAGATCGTATTTGGTGATGGGCTCGCTCGCGACCTGCCAGAGTCCGTGGAGCCCGTCGTGCTTTTCCAGTACGCGCGCAACGAGACGAGCCATGGCCGCGGTGGTAAGGCCCGTGTAGATCGCCTTGCGGAAGCCCTTGATCGGGCCTCGCGCGGCGAGAAACCACTCGATGAGTCCCGTCGTGTGCTCGCGGTGCTCCAGGCCGACGATCGACGTGCGCAGCGTCAGGCCGGGGGCCTCGGTGACCTCGCCGATGAGCTTCGTGAGTCCGTACAGATCTACGGGATCCGGGGCGTCGCCTTCTGTGTAGTGTCCCCGGCGCCCGGAAAAGACGCAGTCGGTGCTGAAGTGCACAAATCGGGCGCCGATCTGGTCGCACAACTCGCTGAGCCGGTGCGGAAGGAGCGAGTTGATCTCGATCGACGGAATCGGCGACTTAGCGTCCTTGCGTTGCTTGACGATCCCGATGCAGTTGATGAGCGCCTCGGGCGCCGTTCGCTTGATGACGTCGGAGAGATTCGTCCACTCTCGCGCGTCCACACCCGCGGTCGCGTTTCGATCCGAGATCGCCTTGAGGTGCGTGTAGGCGGACAACGCTCGTCGCAGCGTGACGTGCACGTCGTGCAGGGGCGCGAGCGTCGTCAGGAGCTGGTGTCCCAACATCCCATCGCCGCCAAGGATCAAGATTCTCATCGAACGTCCGTTCCGTCGGCCACTTGTCGACTCCGCCGAGAGACGGCCTGTCGGAGGACGTCATCATATCGTCGGCTCACGGTCTCTCGAGCGTAGTGGGTGAGCGGCCGACCCTGGTGCCAGCCAACATGGATGATATGATCACGCGGCCGAGAGGGATGGAGCCGCGGCCTCCGGATCCGCGATGTGGCACGCCTAATGCTCACGCTATCGGCGGCGCTCCCGAGCTTCACGGGAATGTCACCTACGCCAGGGGTCAAGTCTCGGTCGTCCTAGGCCCACACTTTGTGTCCACAGCCGCACCAGCGTTCCCGCGATTTACCGTCATCATTCCGACCAAGAATCGGGCTGAGTACTTGTCGCACACGCTGCGCACCTGCATGATCCAGAGCTACGAGCCCTTCGAAGTCATCGTGTCCGACGATCGAAGCACGGACAACACTCGAGAGGTCGTGGCGGACGCCAGCCGCCGCGATCCGCGCATTCGTTACACACATCCCGAACGCAGCAAGGGCATGCGCGACAATTTCGAGCATGCTCTCAACGAGGTCAAGCCCGGGTTCGTCATCGCGCTCGGCGGGGACGACGGCCTGTTGCCCAACGGCATCGCCGGCATGCACGAACTCTTGCGCTCGACCGACACGGAGTTGCTCGCGTGGCCGGCGCCGGTTTTTGTCTATCCGGGCGCGCGCGGTCCACGGGGGCAGTTGGTGATTCACCGCCAACGAGGGACGAAGACTGTCCAGTCTCAGGCGTTTCTGAGCCGGCAGGCGCAGACGCTTCACTACCTCAGTGACGTCGAGAGCCCGATGTTCTACGTCAAGGGCGTCGCGTCGATGGTCCTCGTGGACCGCGTCCGGAAGCGGTCCCCCGAAGGACGGTTCTATTCGTGTCCGACCCCTGACGGCTACTCTGGCATCGTACTCGCGGGAGAGGTATCGAAGTACACGTTCTCGGGGAGGCCCTTTTCGATCTTCGGGCTCTCTCCCAGCTCACAGGGGCTGGCGTATCTCAACAACGAAAAGAGCGCCAAGGAGAGCTCGGAGTCGTTCTTCCAGGATGTCGCAGGGCGCCCGATGCATCAGGAACTGGCGTCGCAGCCCTACTCGCCCTTGATCGCGCTTATGACCGCCGATTACTTGCTGACCGCGCAGGATCTCCCAGGTTGGGGCGGTGGCCGTTTTACGATCGACTACCGCCAAATGCTGATCAAGAGCCTCCAAGAGCTCTCCCACGGCCTGTACGGTGATGACCGCATCTGTCGCGAGCTGGGGATCCTGAACCAGATTGCCGAGCGGCACGGCCTGGGACCGTTCTTTCGCGATCGGGTTCGCGGGGCGAGGCGAGCGCGCATTCGCCGCCCGTTCGAGGGTACCGGGGTCAATAGCCGTACGGTCCTGCTGGATGCCGCGCCCTATCAGGTTCACGACATCTTGGACGCGGCGTACGCGGCCCAGACGCTTTGCAACGTGTATGCAGAGGCAACACCGGCGACGGCGTTCACGGCGTTGCGCCGTTCGATCTCGTATCGGCTCGCGGCACTTCGCCGCGGTAACCGCTTTCCACCAGTGGAGTCCTGGACGTGATCCGCTGCTGCTTGGCATTCCTTCGCAGGTCGGGGCGGCGCTGCCAGGCCCCCTCATCATGCGGATCGGACTGAACCTGCTGTACTTGTTGCCCGGCCGCAGCGGCGGGACCGAAACGTACGGCCGTTCTCTGCTCTACGCTCTGTCCGCCGCGGACCACGAGAATGAGTATTTCGTGTTCTTCAACCGCGAAGCGGCAGGCGTGCCGTTTCCCTCGACGCCCAACTTTCACCGCGTCGATTGTCCCGTCACAGCAGTGCACCGGTCACTGCGGTACGGGTGGGAGCAACTCATCCTGCCGCGCCAGTTGCAGACGCTCCGGATCGATCTCGTGCACTCGCCCGGATATGTCATGCCTCTGCGTTCGCCGTGCGCCAGCATTGTGACGATCCCGGATCTCAACGTGCAGGCGATCCGCGGATATCTTCCGTTCCGCAAGCGCGCGATTCTCGCGGTCCCGCGCTACTTCTCCGCCGAATCCGCGCGGCGGGCGGAACGAGTCATCACCATCTCGGACTTCTCGAAACGGGAGATCGTCGACGGCCTCGGTGTCACGCCGGACAGGATCGTCGTCACGCACCTCGGCCCACGGATGGACGTCGGCGAGCGCCAGGCCGTTCCCTGGGACATCGTGCGTGAGATCTACGGCCTGCCCGAGCGGTACATCATTGCAATCGGCGGCACGAGCCGGCACAAGAACATCGTCCGGCTCATCGCAGCATTCAGGACGCTGAAGGACGGGTATCCCCACGCGCTGGTCATACCGGGGCACGTGCCACCAGACGTGGACGTCCCGGGCGAGACGGCGCAGCTGGGCGGGCGTCTTCTTTGCCCTGGCTATGTGCCTGACGAATACCTCGGATCGATGCTGGGGCACGCCGACTTGTTCGTGCTGCCATCTTTGTACGAGGGATTTGGACTGCCGGTTCTCGAGGCGCAGCAGGCCGGCGTTGCGCTCGCGTGTTCCACAGCGGGATCGCTACCCGAAGTCGCCGGCGATGGCGCCGCGTATTTCGACCCGCTCTCGGTCGCGTCGATTTCGGCCGCAATTCGCCGATGCCTGGACGACCCAGGCTTGCGGAGCGACCTGCGCGCGCGCGGGGCTGAGAACGTCAAGCGTTTCAGCTGGGCACGGACGGCTGAAGAGACGCTCGAGACCTACCGGTCGGTCGCGGAGGAACGCCGATCATGCGCGTGATGATCGTCAGTTGTGTGTTCCCACCAGAGCCCGTGGTGTCGGGCCGGACGAGCGCGCATCTGGCTCGCAGACTGGTGGAGCTCGGCCACACCGTCACGGTCGTGACGGGTTTCCCGAACCGTCACGGCGGCGAGGTGTATCCCGGCTACCGCCGACGGCTGTTTCAACGGTCCACTGAACAGGGCCTCAGGATGCTGCGCTGCTTCGCGACGACCTCAAAGCAGTCGCGGTTTCTGAGCCGGATGCTGGAGAACCTGTCATTCGGCATCACCAGCAGCGTGGCGGTGCTGCTGCTGCCGCGCTCCGATATCATTTACGCGAATACCTGGCCGTTGCTCGCGGGCGGCCTGGTCATGGCGGCGGCGCGGTTGCGGCGAATCCCGGTCGCTCTGAGCATTCAGGACGTCTATCCAGAGTCGCTGATCTCGCAGCGGCGGCTCGGAGTAGATGGCAGGCTCGCGCGAATCCTGCGAGCGCTCGACGGATGGGTGGCTCGAGGCGCCGCGGCGCTCGTGCCGATCTCGCCATTCTTTGCGGCGCTCTACCAGACCACGCGCGGCGTGCCGGCCGAACGGATCACCGTCGTTCCTAACTGGGTCGACGGCCAGACGATCCAGCCCAACGATCCGGCGGCCGCCAGCGTGCGCGCGGAGCTGGGAATTCCCACGGGCGTGCGACTGGCGGCGTACTGCGGAAATGTCGGTGTTGCCGCCGGCGTCGAATCGGTCATCGACGCGTTTCAGACCGCGTTGGCGATGACTGCGACGCATCTGCTCATCGCCGGCGCCGGCAGCCAGCTGGCGGCGTGCCGTCAGCGAGCGGAGGCGGCGCGCGCGCACATTTCCTTTCTGACACCCTGGCCGGTGGAGGACACGTCGCGCGTGTTGAGCGCGGCCGATTATCTGATCCTTCCGACCAGCGGCGAGCAATCCCTGTCGTCCGTCCCGTCGAAGCTGATCGCTTACATGCTGGCGGCGCGCCCGGTCGTCGCCGTCGCCCTGCCCAATTCCGATCTCGCCGGGACCGTGGAGTCGGCTGGGTGTGGATGGGTCGTCGTGCCCGATCAGCCCCAGGCTTTGGCCGACCAGCTGAAAGCACTCCTGGCTGTGCCGGCGGACGAATTGGCTCGGCGCGGGCAGGCAGGCCGCGAGTACGCGCTGCGACATTTCGTGGGGGAGACGTGCTTGCCCAAAGTGATCGGCGCGCTGGAACGGGTTGCCGTCGGTGGCTGACACGTCGAGACAGGCGACAGGCGTGATTGCCCCCGAGACGCTCGAAGGGGTCGTCGGGGTTCACCAGGCGGCGTTCCCCGGCTTCTTCATGACACAATTGGGACCACGCTTCTTGCGCGAATACTACCGTTGCGTCGCGGAAGTCCCAACCGGCATCCTCCTGACTGAAATCCACGACGGAGCTTGCATAGGATTTGTCGCGGGATTCATCGACCCAGTGGCGTTCTACACCGAGCTGCGCCGCCGCCGCGTCCGCCTCGGGCTTGCTGCCCTCCGAGGCATTGCATCGCGTCCGGCCCGCATCGTGACGCTGCTAGCCGACTACAGGCGCACGACCACCGCGGCACGGAGGCCCCCGGAGGCTGACACCGCGGAGCTGAGTTCACTCGGCATCATGCCGTCCGCGAGCGCACGGGGCGTCGGGTCACGGCTGGTCCGCTCGTTTATCGAAGCCGCGGCGATCGCCGGCGCCAACCGCGTGCTCCTCACCACAGACGCGTATGGCAATGTGGCAGTCAATCGGTTCTACGAGCGCCTCGGCTTTGTGTGCACGCGAACCACAGAGGCGCGTCGTGGCCGCTGGTTGAACGAGTACGCATTCGTCATCAAGAGAGACTGATAGTGCGTCAATCATTTCTGCCGTTTTCCCCTCCGGCCATCGGCCCTGAGGAAATTCGCGAGGTCGTCGACACTCTGACGTCCGACTGGATTACCACCGGGCCGAAGACCACTCGATTCGAATCTGAGTTCGCTAGCTTCGTTGGAGCGCCCAAGGCGCTGGCCGTCTTCTCCGCGACCGATGCTATGCAAGTGGGCCTGGCGGCTCTCGGCATTCAGCCGGGCGACGAGGTCATCACGACCGCCATGACGTTCTGTTCGACGGCGCATGTCATCGAGCATCTCGGCGCCCGGCCGGTGCTCGTGGACGTCGAGCCGGACACGCTCTGCATCGACCCGGCCGCCGTCGAGCGGGCGATGACGCCGCGAACCCGGTGCCTCTTGCCGGTCCACCTCTATGGACATCCATGTGACATGGATCCGCTCCTCGAGCTGGCTGGTGCCCGCGGCCTCTCTATACTCGAAGACGCGGCGCATTCGCTGCCCGCCTGCTACAAGGGACGGATGGTCGGGACCATCGGTACGGCGACGGCGTTCAGCTTCTACGCCACGAAGAACATGACCACCGGTGAAGGCGGCATGCTGACAGCCAACCCCGATCTCATTGCGGCCGCGCGGATCTGGAGCCTGCACGGCATGAGCCGCGACGCCTACAACCGCTACAGCCAGGAGGGGTCCTGGCATTACGAGGTCGTGCTGCCCGGGTTCAAGTGCAACATGACCGACATCCAAGCGTCACTGGGGCTGCAGCAGCTGAAGAGGCTCCCGGAGTTCCAGGCGCGGCGTCGTGAAGTCGTCGAGCTCTATCAGACGGCATTTGGCAGCCGGTACGAGCTTCAAGTTCCGGTCGAGCGCGCTGACGTTGAATCGGCTTGGCACATCTATCCGCTCCGCCTCAATCTCGAGATGCTGACGATCGGGCGCAACCGCTTCATCGAAGAGATGAAGGCCCGGCAGATCGGGACCTCGGTGCATTTCATCCCGATTCACCTGCATCCGTACTATCGCGACAAGTACGGCTACGCGCCGGAGGATTTTCCCGTCGCGTTCGCAAACTATCAGCGCCTGGTGAGCCTCCCGATGCATCCTCGCCTGTCGAACGCGGACGTCCAGGACGTGATTGAAGCCGTGCTGGATATCATCGAGAAACATGGTCGGTGACGTCATCAGGCGAGGTTTCGACCTCGTCGCGTCTATCGTCGGAATGGCGGTCTTCAGCCCGATCCTGGCTGCCATAGGCGTCCTCGTGAAGCTCGACTCTCCAGGTCCCGTGTTCCACGTGGCAGAGCGGGTCGGCCAACAGGGCAGGATCTTCCGCCTCTACAAGTTCCGGACGATGGCGGTGGGAAGCGACCGGACCGGACCGGCGATCACCACCGCTGCCGATTCGCGGATCACTCGGGCTGGCCGTTTCCTTCGCCGCACCAAGCTGGACGAACTGCCACAGCTGTTCAACGTAATGAGGGGCGACATGAGCGTCGTCGGGCCGCGCCCGGAAAGCCCCCACTACGTCCGCCTGTACACTCCACCGCAGCGGGAAGTCCTCCGAGTGCGCCCTGGCATCACCAGCGCTGCCTCCCTGGAGTACCGCGACGAAGCCTCCTTGCTGGCAGGTGCCGACTGGGAGACGCGATACATCACCGAGATCATGCCCCGAAAGTTGTCGATCGAGCTGGAGTACATCGCTGGTCGTACTCTCGTTCGGGATCTGGAGCTGATGCTGCGCACGATTCTCTTGCTTCTGCCGAAATCGCAGAAGACGCGCCGGCGGCTTTGATCGCCGTCAGGATGTCCGGTTGCTTGTGTTCCGCAAGGTTATCAAGGACGACCACGTCGCCGGGGCGGAGCGTCGTCGCGAGCCTTCAGGCGCTCAAGGCGTGGGTGTGACGCGGAACTCCCGGGAGCAGCTGGGCTCAGAGTCGCTCGAGGTAGATCGACGTCGGGAAATGACCGTCTCTCGATGCATAGAGCCCCTCTCGATTGGAAGTGGGGCGGTAGTGCGGAAACAACTCGTGCATCCGGCCGGGGTGCGCGTAGTGCAACATGCTCAGCGACGCCCTGATGGTGAGCCGAGGATTGTCGCTCAGCGACGCCATCAACAGCGCTGACTCATTCCAGAAAAACAGCGCGTCATCGAGGATATTGGGACCGTAGTCGTACGGGAAATAGATGTCGTGAAAATGGACGTAGCAGCCGGTCACCAGCCGCGGCAGCACTTCGAGGATCATTCGATTCACTTCGCTGCCCGGTCCGACGGTGTGCGTCGAGTCGATGAAGAGCAGATCGCCGCAAGCGACCAGGTCGAACAGGCTCATGTCGACGTCCTGAGCCTTCATCGCGATCAGTTGGATGGCGCCACTGGAAGCCATTCGCTTGAGAAACTCATTGGGAAACGGGTCGATGCAGACGAGTTGTGCTGACGAGCCCTGGTCAGCCAGCGCGCGAATCATGACGGCTGTGGACAATCCGCAACCGACTTGGACCACTCGCCTGGGCTGAGTCGCACGGATGAAGCAGTAGAGGGTCTCGGACTCGATTTCGCCGTAGCCGGCGCTGGATTGTTCGCAGGCGGTCTGGAAGATTCGCCCGGATTCGAGCTGCTCGCGATAAGGCGCGCAGATCCGGTGAACGAACTCAAGTTGCTGTTGCGTATCGGTGCCGTTGATGCCGAGCATGCTGCGAGGCTTGCTCCACGAGTCGCTGCGGCGCAAGGCCCGGATATCCGGAATCGCAGAGTAGAAGTGACGCGGCAATATGTCCACCCCGGCGAGCTGCCCGAGCTCAAAGAGCTTGCGCATGCCGCGTTTGCTTTGGGTCTTGAACTGACTCTTCAGCTCTCCAAGGCCCATGACAGACCTCCATTTAGCGGGGTTCGTTGCGATTCGTGCTTCGCGCGCTCAACACTGTGGAAAGCTTCTGCCTGGCGTCAAGCGGGCGGCCGGCAGGATCGAGGGGCAGGCACAGGGTGCGGTCGACTTCAGCTCTGTTCGCCGACACACCGATGGAATGGACCTGATTCCTGAGTGAATGTCGAGCCGCTGGCGTGATCGCCGAATGGATGCCGCCCGACATTCCGAGCACCACCGACCTGTCGGTCACCGCGCGACAGCCGAACTCGCTTGGGCTGCCCTCACGCGTTCGGCAACCCACCAATACGTCTTCTCCAACTCATCGCGGAGCGGGTGCGATGGCGCCCACCCAAGCTTCTCTGAGATCAGCCGATTGTCTGACCGTCGTCCGCGCACTCCGAGGGGCCCGGGAATGTGTCGGATCGAGACCTTCTTGCCGGCAATCTCCATCGCCATCTCGGCCAGACGGTTGATGCTGATCATCTCCTCGGATCCGATGTTGACCGGACCAGGAAATGCGGATTCCATCAGACGGCGCACGCCCTCGATACATTCATCAACGCCAAGAAAACTTCGCGTCTGTTTGCCGTCGCCCCAAATCTGGATCTCGCCGCCCTCGGGCGCCTCGGCGACCTTGCGGCAGATCGCCGCGGGAGCCTTTTCCTTGCCCCCTGTCCACGTCCCTTCCGGCCCGAAGATGTTGTGAAACCTCGCGACATGGACCTCGACGCCATAGTTGCGCATGTAGGACAAGTACAACCGCTCACTGAAGAGCTTCTCCCAGCCGTATTCGCTGTCGGGCGCGGCTGGATATGCCGAGTCCTCCGCGCAGTTCGGATTGTCCGGATCGCGCTGATTGTGCTCCGGGTAGATACAGGCCGAGGAAGAGTAGAAGAAGCGCTTGACTCCCGCGTGCCGTCCGGCCTCGAGGATGTTGAGGTTGATGGTGGCGGAGTTGTGCATCACGGCCGCATCATGGTCGCCTGTAAAAATGTACCCCGCGCCGCCCATGTCCGCGGCCAACTGGTAGACATCGTCGATGCCCTGCACAGCCGCTGATGCGAAGTGCTGATCGCGGAGGTCTCCGATGACGAATTCGTCGGCGTGCGTCGGCGAAAATTCGTTGTGCTTGAGATCCACACCCCGCACCCAGCAGCTTTCCCGCTTCAACCGCTTGACCAGATGCCCACCGATGAATCCGCCCGCGCCCGCCACGAGAACCTGTCTCGGCATATCCAACTCCCCTCTGGTACCTATCACCGATCTATCGATGGAATCCCTATCGTATGACACCCAAGGCTGAACCTGATGTCGAAGGTGGCGATCAGGCTCACGCCACCATCAGACGAAGGGGACAATCGCCGGGACCGCGAGCCGGGCCGGGGTCGGGAAGAGCAACGCCGGCGCGAGGAGAATGGCACCGGCCGACGCGCGTGGTGGAGTAGAATTGGCCTCGGCGTGTCTCAACGGAGGTTCGACGTGCCACCACTTCGTACTGACCCGCGCTTATACGTCACCTGCCATAACGGGATCGAGTCCAGCTGCCAGTGGTTCCTCGATCCCATCCAAGAGGCGCGCGGGGCGGCGCCGTCGGTATTGGCAGTGTAATGCGGTCGACGAAGTTCGGCCGCGGTTCGAGTTGAGCGCGCCGCCCACTGCGCCTCTGGCGGCGGGGACCCTCTTGTTACCGAGCCGGCTCTCCGGCAACGTCGTCGCCAACGTCATTGGCGTCGGCTGGAACGGGTTGCTCACAATTGTGGCGACCCCGTGGTATATCTCACTGCTCGGGATGGAAGGGTACGGGCTGGTTGGATTCTGGCTCGTCCTCCAAGCCGTCCTCTCGCTGTTGGACCTGGGGCTGGGCGCCACGGCGCTGCGGGAGTTTGCGGCTTCCGAAGGACAACGCAAAGGGGCGGGTCGGCGTCTGGATCTGCTGCTCACGCTTGAGTACATCTATTGGCCGACCGCCGCGATTCTTGCAGTAGGGCTGTTCGCCGGCGGAGGCTGGATCGCCCAGCACTGGCTGAACATCACGTCGTTCTCAGATACCAGCGTGACACGCTCGGTTCAGCTGATGGCCATCGCCATCGGCGCGCAGTTTCCCAACGCCCTCTACTTCAGCGGGCTGGCGGGTCTCCAGCGGCAGCGCACGCTCAATGTTCTGCAGATCATAGGCAACACGCTCCGGCATGGCGCCGGGGTCGCCATCTTGTACTGGAGACCCGACCCAGCGTTGTTCTTCCTGGTCCAGGCCGTCGTGGTCATGCTTCAGACGCTAGCGACACGTGCGGCGTTGTGGCGACTGATTCGAGATCGCAGCTGTGACCCGCCAAGGTTTCAATGGGGACTCGTCAGGAGCGTCTGGCGGTTCTCGGCCGGCATGGCGTCGACCACGATCGCGGGCGTGTTGCTCGCCAACACGGACCGTCTGGCGCTCAGTAAGCTGATGCCTGCCAGCGAGTTGGGCAAGTACGCGCTGGCGTGGACCGCGGCGGGCCTTCTGCAGCTTGGTATTCAGCCGTTCTACCGGGCGTACTTTCCCCGGTTCGCGGAGCTGTTCGGCGCGGGCGACGTGGAGGGCTTGCGGCGTGAGTACTATCAAGGGTGCCGGATCGTTGCCGTTCTCATCATCTCGTTTGCCGCAATTGGCTGGGTATTCGCTCCCGAAGTCTTTCGGGTCTGGATGGGCAGTGCAGACGAGACGGTCGTGCAGGTATTCCGGTGGCTGCTGCTCGGCGTAGGGGCTTCGGGTCTCATGTGGCTCCCTGCCGCTTTTCAACAAGCCCATGGTTGGACCAGACTGCATGCGGCAATGATGCTGGGAGCCTTGGCGATTGGCGTGCCGAGCCTCTGGTGGACGATTGGCATCTGGGGAGCCGCCGGCGCCACGGCCGTGTGGGTTCTCCACGGCGTCTCCGACGCGACGATCGGGCTCTGGCTTATGCATAAGCGGCTTCTTCGCGGCGAACTGGCGTCATGGTACCGCGCGGTCATTCTGCCGCCGGCTCTCCTGGCGCTGCCGCTCGTGGGGGCTTCGTGGTTCCTGCAGCCGGAGGGCTTGGGACGGTGGGCGAATGCTATCTGGCTCGGCGTGACCGGCCTGGTGGTTGTCGCCGGCGCGATCTTCTCAGTCACCGCGAAGTCGCCGCTGCAGATCTTGACGCGATGAGACGATCCCTCCGTGCTCGCCGCCGTACGCCGTTTTCACGCCGGACCGCGACGACGGTTGCTGGCGCGCTCGCGATCCTTGCGCTTGCTCTGATTTGTTTCTTGGTGGCCGAAGGATTGGCGAGTGAAGCTCAGTTGCTCGTCATCCATCCCGTCCTGGTCATCTGCACGATCTGCGCCCTGGTGGCGTGGATTCTCGCGTGTGGGCGGGACGTCAATCTGTTCAGCGAGATTGGGTTCGTCTACCTGGCGATGGCGTTCGCCTATGCGGTCGTGCCGGCGATCAGGTTCGTGGCCTTGAACGTTCGTATCCCGGTCACCTATGACGCCCTGAATTTCGCAATCTTGTCTCCTTCGCCGTACCAGATTGGCGTGCACTACTGGCGCCACGTCTTGTTTTTCGCCGGTGTCTCGATTGCCTTCCTCGTCGTGCGCCTGCAGCCGATGCGGCGACCGGTCGCCCTTGATACGCCGTATAGCCGATCGCGATCCACCATCGCGATCCTTACCGCCACCATTCTGGGCTGCGCTGCGCTGGAGACGATGCTGTCGGCGCCGGTCTCGACCTACATCGAATTCTACACACGGTTCGATCATCTGCCGCGGAGTCTTCGACTGCTCGTCAACCTCGCCATCGTCGTCAGGAGCGGCGGTTATTTTGTGCTCCTCGCGTTGATGTTTAGTGACTACCCGAAATACAGGCGCGTCGTCTTCTTCATCGTTGCGCCGGCGCTGTGCGCGTATGAGGTCTGGTACTCGATGGGCTCGCGGATCCTCGGGGCGACAATTCTGCTGGCAGTGTTCGCGTTCTACAACCTCCGGGTGAAACCTGTCCGGGTGCGCCACGGCGTCGCGGTGATGGCGTTCCTGGCGGTCGCGTTTTCTGCCGTCGGCCTCGTTCGATCGTTCGGCAACGACCTGGGCGCGGCCCTCCAGAGTCTGGCCGAAGACAACGCCGGGCGAGGCGATGAGTTCGACGCCGTCTTCGCGACCAGCTTTCATATCTACTTTGAACGGGACCGCGGCGCCCTGCCAGACCGGGACTGGCGGATGTTCGTGCACGACTTCACCTCCGTGATTCCGTTCGTCGATCACACCACCTATAACCCGCAATATTGGTACGCACGGCACTACTTTCCCGAGGCCCCGGTGCCGCCAACGACCATGGGGGTCATCGCCGAGAGTGGCCTCTGGGGCGGCGAGCTCGATCTTTTCGTCCGCAGCCTGATCAACGGTGCGCTGTTCGCCGGCCTGACTCGCTGGTTCCTCCGTCGTCGCCAGGCGTGGTGGGCGCTCACGATCTATGTCTATTGCTACGCCAACTGCATCCTCACGCTGAAGTACTCTGTTTTCTACCTGGCCGCGCCTCTGCTGCGAATCGTTCTTCCGGTCGTGGTGGGCGCGTCGCTGTTACTGCGCTGGGAAAATGGCCAACTTCGCGTTCATCGGATCGGGCGACTGCCATTGGCGGTGCGCCCGACCGTTCTCCGCTGACCACCGCGGAGCGATGAAGCTCGACCCGCCCTGGTTGCTATACTGAGCACCGGAGATTCCTGAAATGAACTCTGGCCGCGAAGAGCCTCTCGGCGAGCCCGGTGACGAACAGTCGCCGGACGTTGTGCAGACGCTGTGGTCGTATCGACGGACGATCACGATTGCCATGGCGATCACAGCCACCTGCGCTGTCATCGCCGCGCTGTTGGTGTATCTACTGGCCCCGAGAGAGCGCGTGGCGAGTCTTGCGTTCCGATTGAATTTCGAGGGTGCGGATCGCCAGGAGTATCCGAACGGAACCAAGTTCAGCAGCGCGGAACTCATCTCGACGCCCATACTCGCCGACGTGTTCAAGGCGAACGATCTCGGCCGATACCTCTCGTTCGACAGGTTCAAGGAAGCCGTGTTCGTGCTCCAGACTAGTCGCGATCTCGAGCTGCTGTCCTACGAGTATCAGGCGAAGCTCTCCGATTCGAAGTTGAGCCCGGTGGACCGCGCCCGGCTGGAAGAGGAGTTTCGCAAGAAGAGCATGAGCCTCGATTCGGCGGGGTACTCGTTGAACATCCGATGGGGCCAATGGCCGGTGAGTATAACCGATGCCATGTTGAGCAAGATCCTGCAGGATACGCTCTCGAACTGGGCCAAGCTGGCGGCCGAGAACAAAGGGGCGATGCGCTACAACGTCTCGGTGCTCTCCAGGAACGCCCTGCAAAAGGACTCTCTGGCGCGCGAGGACTACATCATCGCCGCAGACATGCTGCGAACGTACACTGAACGCATTCTCAAGACCGTCATTCTGATGGGGGAAATACCGGGCGCCAATGCCGTGCGTATGAACCCCGACAAGATCGGGATTGCCGATCTTCGCGCCAACCTGGAGGATTTGAACCGCTTCAAGATCGAGCCCCTGATCAGCATGATTCGTGAGGCCGCGCTGTCTCGCAGCCCGACGCGGCTCTCCCAATACTTCGAAAGTCGGCGGTTCGACGTGCAACTTGCCAAAACCGAGACGACTCAGCGCATCAAGTCGATGCAAGAGGCGCTGCGGGATTACGACCAGCGCGGCTCGGGTGCCAGTGTGGGCGGAGGGGAACGGTCCGGCCCGTCGGTCACCCCACAAGTCACCGAGTCCTTCATCGACAAGCTGGTTCAACTATCAACCCAGTCGATCGACCTCGACTATCGTCAGAAGCTCACCAAGCGGATCATCGACGACGGAATGGTCCTCGCCGAGTTGAACCGGCAGACCGAGTACTACGAGTCGATGGTCAAGTCGTTCTCGTCAGTACGCGGCCGGACCGACTCGGCTGTCGAGACGGAGGTCACGCGACGGACAGGGCAGGTACTCGAAGAGGTCATCAAGTCGTTGGACCAGGTGGAGGCCTTCTACTTACTGCTTTCTCAGCAGAACCTGAACCCGAACACCGAGGTCTACACGGTGACCACGCCGTTCGTGGTCCGGTCCACGTCCAGTCTCTCGTTCGCGAGCAGCATGCTCTATTTCTTTGTCGTCTTGCTGGTGGCCATGATTGTCATTCCGCTGGCGTGCCTGATCCACTTTCATTTCCGCCGGGAGCTCGCCTTGCCAGTCTCGGCGTCCGACACCCAGGCCACTGCCGACGCGGCGCGCACGCGCACTACAGAGTCGTGAGCGGTCGCCCGCCCCCGGACGACGAGGCATCGCAGACAAATGATAGGAAGGATTAGCGCAGTGCGAAGGCAACATAGGGGCCGTTGCACTAAACCGCTTCGCCGTCCGGCGGAGGCGCCGAAGCGCCAGTTGACGTATCTCGCGCGCGAGCTCGGCCTGCTCGGCTGGCAGGTGCATGTGGCGCTCGTCCGCCGCGGACTTAATTGGACGCGCCTGCAGGAGTCGGGCGCCATCGCTCACGAGGTGCCGTCGGCCGGCGCGTATGACAGCCGCAAGCTGACCAGGCTGCGCCGCATCATTGAAGACGTGTGGCCCGACGCGCACGCTGTGGGCCGTGTCATCTGTGCCGTTTCTGACGGGACGCAGCCGTCGGGGCGCGGCTGAAGGCTTTCTAGTCCGGGCGCTCGAGAAGGATGCCCTTCAGACCGGGTTACCATGGTGTCCTGAACGGGCCGAACGAGGGTCCCTTCCGCCCATGAAACGTGTCTTGGTCACGGGCGCCGACGGCTTCATCGGCTCCCATCTGGTCGAAGGTCTGGTACGCGCCGGCGTCACGGTGCGCGCCTTCGTGCTCTACAACTCGTTCAATTCCTGGGGCTGGCTCGACCACTGCGCCGAGGACGTCAAAGGACATTTCGAGGTCTTTGCCGGCGATGTCCGCGACCCGCACGGCGTGCGCACTGCGATGCAGGACTGCGACGCAGTGCTGCACCTTGCCGCCCTCATCGCCATCCCGTACTCGTACCACTCGCCCGACACCTACGTGGAGACGAACGTCAAGGGCACGCTCAATGTCGTGCAGGCCGCACGTGATCTATCGGTCGGACGCGTCGTGCACACCTCGACCAGCGAAGTCTACGGCACCGCGCGCGTCGTCCCCATCACGGAGGATCATCCGCTGCAGGGACAGTCGCCGTACTCGGCGAGCAAGATCGGCGCCGATCACATCGCGATGTCGTTCCATAACTCCTTCGACACGCCCGTGGTGGTGATCAGGCCGTTCAACACCTATGGCCCGCGCCAGTCGGCGCGGGCCGTGATTCCGTCCGTGATCACCCAGATCGCCAGTGGCCGGCGTCAGATCCGGCTGGGGGCGCTGCATCCCACGAGGGACTTCAGCTTCGTGACCGACACCGTCGCGGGATTCATCGCGGCGCTGAGGGCCGGCGATGTGGTTGGTGAGGTCATCAACCTCGGCAGTGGGTTCGAGATCTCGATTGGCGACACCGCTCAGGCGATCGCCGAGGTGATGCGAGCGACGATCGAGGTCACGCTCGACGAGAAGCGGCTTCGTCCCGACAAGAGCGAGGTCGAGCGCCTCCTGGCGAGCCGTGAGAAGGCCGCACGTCTGCTGAAGTGGTCTCCACAGTTCGGTGGCCTCGACGGATTCAAGCGCGGTCTGGCGAAGACCGCGGAATGGTTTTCTGATCCCGCGAACCTGGCTAGATACAAGCCGGACGTTTACAACCTGTGAAGCGACGCGCAGTGATCCTCGCCGGCGGCACGGGCACCCGACTGCGACCGTACACGGTCGTGCTCCCGAAACCGTTGATGCCGATTGGCGAGTACCCGATTCTCGAAGTCGTCGTCCGTCAACTCGTGGGACACGGCTTCGATCGCATCACCATGGCCGTCAACCATCAGGCCGAGCTGATCAAAGCCTTCTTCGGCGACGGCTCGAAGTGGCGCGTGCACATCGACTACTCGCTCGAGGATGAGCCGCTCGGCACTATGGGACCGCTCAAACGGATCGCCGACCTGCCGGAACATTTTCTGGCCATGAACGGCGACGTGCTGACGGATCTCGACTTCAAGGCTTTTCATACCGAGCACGTCGCTGCGAACCGATTGTTCACGATCTCTTCGCACCTGCGTCAGCACACCGTCGACTATGGCGTATTGCTGACCGATGGCCGCGAGACGCTGACCGGCTTTCAGGAGAAGCCAGTGACGCCATACCAGGTGAGCATGGGCATCTACATGGTCAGCCGCGACGTGCTGCACTACGTGCCCGCCCACGGCCTATTCGGCTTCGACCATCTCATGCGAGATCTGCTCGAGGCACGGCAGACGGTGAGCGTGCGGCCGCACAGCGGGTACTGGCTGGACATTGGCCGGGCCGATGACTACCAGCGGGCGATCGACGAGTTCCCGGCCATGAAATCACGTCTCCTGAATGACTAGCGTCCTCGTCACCGGGGCGTCCGGATTCATCGGCAAGCACGTCGTCGCCCGCCTGCACGCCGAGGGTCACGACGTGATCGCGCGCAGCCACGGAGCGGGCGACATTGCCGACCGCACCACCTGGCGTAGCTTCCCTCGGGCCGACGTCGTCGTCCATCTCGCCGCGAAGTCCTTCGTACCGGAAAGTTGGGAGGCACCCGGGTTGTTCATGCGGACCAACCTCGGGGGCGCTGTCGAAGCCCTGGACTACTGCCGGGCGCACGGCGCGCAGCTGGTTTTTCCGAGCTCGTACATGTACGGCGACGCCGCACGGCAGCCGATTTCGGAGGACACTCCGCTCGTCGCCAAGAATCCGTATGCGCTGTCGAAGAAGCTCGCGGAAGAAGCCTGTGCGTTTTTTGCCGATCGATCGAACCTCCGAGTCACCGTGCTCCGGCCGTTCAACATCTACGGACCAGGCCAGTCGGACGCTTTTCTCGTACCTACCATCGTCAATCAGCTGACGGCCGGCACGGCCATCCGCGTCAAGGACCTCGAGCCGCGCCGGGACTACGTGTATGTCCTCGATGTCGTCGAGGCCATGGTCCAGGCGATCCGGTCGGGATCCGGGTTTGGGGTATTCAATATCGGCTCGGGCACGAGCCATTCGGTCGCCGAGCTGATTCGGACGATTCAGGACGTCTGGGGTACGAACCTGCCGGTGCATTCGGAAGGCGTGCGGCGCAAGGGCGAAATCATGGACACGGTCGCCGACACGACGCGCGCCGCACAGCAACTTGGCTGGGCGCCGCGGTTCACGTTGCGCCAGGGCATCGAGCATCTGCACCTCGCGCAATGAACCCGGGCCAAGAGAACGCTACTTCCGCTCTGCCACGAGAAACAGAATGTCCCGAAGGTTCAAGTGCAGGTGCCAGTCCAGCACATGCGCGCGCTTGAGGAACCGGTAGAGACCGTGCCGCCGCCGTTTGATAGTGAGGAGAATGTACGCCATCGTGTCCACGCTCCGCGTCATGCCTTCCGTCCCGACGTAGAGCACGCGGAAGCCGAAGCGCTCGAGGAGTCGGGTGAGCGTCGCCTGCGAGAAATAGTGGAGGTGCGTCGGCGGATGGATCTGCCGCCATTTCGAGCCGCGCCAGCGGGCCACCCAGCTGTCGATGTCGCCGGTTGTGAGGGCGAGCACGCCGCCGGGCTCGAGGATGGTCGCGGCTTTCTGCACGTACAAGTCGGGCCGCGCGAGGTGCTCGATGGTGTCCCAGAGACACACCACGTCAACCGGGCCGTCGATTCGGTGGGTGAGAAAGTCGCCCGTCGACACCGGCAGCCCGAACGACTCGCGCGCCGTCGCGGCGGCGTCGGCCGCGATGTCGATCCCTTCCACGCGCTGGAAGCTGGCGCGAGCGACCGACAGGAAGAACCCGTACGCTGCGCCAATCTCGAACAGCCGCTTCGAGGCCGCCGAGGGCACGAATCGCAGCAGCCGCGCCAGACGGCCCCGGAACAGGCGCTCGATCAATGTGCGCTCGGCGACGTAGTCGCGATATTCCTCCCCGGCGAAATACTGGCGGGAGTACAAGCGCGCCAGCTCCTCAGGGCCGAGCTGGATGTCCGCTGAAACAAAGCCGCATCGGTCGCACCGGACGAGGCCCGGAAGGGCTGACGGTCTGTACGCGCCTCCGCAGACCAAGCAGGCCGCCAGACTCATCGGCGGCGGCCTTCGATCACCTCATCAACGATGTAGAGCGGACGCCGCTTGACTTCGTCGAAGATGCGCCCAAGGTACTCGCCGAGCACGCCGAGGAACATCAGTTGGAGGCCGCCGAGCAGCAGCGTGACGATGATGAGCGAGGCGTAGCCCGCCGGAAAGCCGCCCGACGTGACGTACCGCCACAACAGCCATGCGGCGTAGAGCGCGCCAAGCAGCGCGATCGAGAATCCGGCGAACGTTGCGAACCTCAGCGGTAGCTTGGAGAACGAGACGATGCCAGCGATTGAGAACGAGATCAGACGCCGCAGGCGATACTTCGTCGAACCGGCGGCCCGCTCGGCGCTGACGAATGGCACCTCGCATCGCGTGAAGCCGACCCATTGGAACAGCCCGCGCAGAAACTGATGCTGTTCTCGCACGTTCGACTGGAAGACCTGCACGACCCGCTGCGAGATCAGCCGGAAATCAGCCATCCCGTCTTTGATCTCAACGGGCGACAGTGCATTCTGCACCGCGTAGAAGAGCCGTGACAGCCGGCGCTTGAACCAGCCGGTGCCGCCGCTGTACCGACGCACCGTCTGGACGACGTCGAAGCCGTTCTCGAACCGCGCGAGCAGCTCGGGAATCACAGCGGGAGGATGCTGGAGATCGCCGTCCATCATGATCAACGCATCGCCCGATGAATAGTCCATGCCGGCGACGAGCGACATCTGGTGGCCGAACCGGCGCGACAAGTGGACCACCCTCATCTCAGGGCAGCCGTCTGCCAGACGTTGCAGGATCTCGAACGTCCCGTCAGACGACCGATCGAGCACGTAGATAATCTGAAATCGGTACCGGTCCGCAAGCCGGGCGAGTTCTGCCAGCAGCACACGATGGAACTGCTCGATCCCCTCTGCCTCGTTGAAGACCGGCACCGCAATGTCAATCGCCTTCATGCGCGGGCCCATTGTTGATCGGTAGGGTCCGCGGCGGAGGCTGGCCCGGCCTTGCACCCCCCCGTCGGGCCGGGACAGAATCTGAACCGATGGCGAGGTGCGCGATTTGCGAGGGCGAAGCGACGTTCATGGGGAAGCATCCCGACGCCGACCTCTACCGATGTTCGTCGTGCACGCACTGCTTCAGCGACCCTGACTCTGTCAATGCGGAGGCCTACGATCCCGAATACTTCGACTACGATCACGGACGGTGGTTCGCGCATCCCAACGTTGCGCTGTTCGCGACAATAGCGGCGTCGGTGCCGAAAGGCGGATCGGTTCTGGACGTCGGATGCGGCCGCGGCGACTTTCTCCGGTTCCTGAGGGCCCATCGCCCGGATCTCGATCTGAGTGGCATCGACGTCTCGCCGAATGTGCCCGTGGACGGCATCCGCTTCTATCAGGGCGACTTTCTCACCACGGCCTTCGCGGCCGAGTTCGACGCGGTGGTCTCTTTGGCCGTCATCGAGCATGTCGCCGACATCCGAGCGTTCGTCGATCGGCTGAACCAGCTCGTGAAGGCGTCCGGCGTCGTCACGGTGATGACGCTGAACGAGTCCAGCCTCCTCTACGGCGTCGCCCGGATGGGCAAGCGGCTGCGCGTCCCGATCGCCTTCAACCGCCTGTATTCATCGCATCACTTGCATCATTTCACGCGGCGGTCACTGCGGGAGCTGCTGCAGGGCCGCGGGTTCCGGATCGAGAGCCACTGGACACACAACATGCCGCTCGCCGCGATAGACATCCCCGTCTCGAATCGCGTCGCGGACGCGGTCCTCCGATCGGGCATGTGGGTGATTTGCAAGGCGGGCGACGCGACCGACCGCGCGTACCTCCAGACGATCGCCTGCCGGAAGGACGGCCTCATCCGCGGAGCGTTCTCAAGTTCCACCGGCCGGTCGTAGCGACGCCCCGGATCCACTCCGCGAGCAACGTCACCAGGATCGCCATGGATAGCAGGTGGTGGATCGAGTAGGACATGCCGCCCTTCGAGAAGATGAGCACGGGCGGCGCCATCAGCGGTAGGCAAAAGATCATCAACTTCAGCAGATTCCATCGCCTCAGGTACAGCAGCACGACCGGCATGACGAGCCCGACCCCAAGCCACACGCCTGGTGGCAGTTTGATCGGTTTGTTGACGACGCCAAGGTGCACCTGGAGCGGCGGTACGTCAGTCAGCACCTGATACATCCGCTTGAGCAGAATCGTCAGATACCAGCGGGGATCCTTGGCGATATCGGAAAGCACCTTGTCGCGGATCACCTGGTTGTATTCGTTGAAGTGCTCCGGTTTCTTGGGGTATTTGCCGGCGGCATCCCAGGTCTCGAGATAGTAGTAGCTGTCCCGCGGCGGGATCTTCAGATGGTACTTCTGCTCCAGGATCGGTTCCGCGTACGCATAGGCGGCCAGGTCGTTCCACTGGTAGCCGTACTTCGTGTCGAAGTCGCCCAAGCCGCACCAGATCGCGTGCCAGAAGACGTGAACGTCCCGACGTGGTCCCTCGTATGGATGTCCTCCGGCACTGCGAACGACCTGGCTTGCCTGGTTGTATTTCCGCTCCAGGTAAGCGTTCCACGTGAACTGAGTGGCGAGCGTCGTTCCGATCAGCAGCCCAACCAGCCCGATTTTCAAGCGCGGGGCAAAAGTCGGATGCACGAGATACAGGAACAACGGACCGAACGCCAGCGTCACGATCTCGAAGCGAACCTGGAGCATCGTGCCCAACCAGATTCCTGAGAGGATCGCAGCCGCCACGCCGCGGCGCGGAACGTTCTTTCCGAGCAGGATCGGCCCGTTCAGCGCCAGCAGCCCCAGGCACGACGTGATCAGCCATCCGAAGATGCTGTGATGCCGGAGGTAGACCTCAACGAGTTGGAACGGGTAGGAGCCCAGCAGCAAAACAGCAACGACCGCCAGCACGTAGTAGCGCGCATGCCAAAGGAACAGGAACATGGCGATCAAAGCCAACTTGAAGAAGAAGGAATTGACCAACTCGTAGGACGGGTCCTTCGGCGTGCCGGTCCAGATCGCGTTCGGGAGATAAAGGAACGTCTTGAGCCTGGCTCCGTTCATCATCGCCGCGTTGAAATCCATCAGGAGAGATGGCCCTTGACGCGCCACGAGATCCTTCGCGGCCTGTTCGCTGAAGTAGGCGTCGGGAATCTCGAGTATGCCCTCAGGAATCGCAAGTGTGCCGCCGGGCCCTCCAGGTGTGCGAATCTTCTTGATAAATAGCTCGCTCGTGACCGGGAACAATCCGAGGTAGTAGGCGAAGTAGACGAACTTGTCAGTGTGGTACGCGCCCGACATCGAGAACTGGCCGTATTGCGGGTCGATGGTAGCCGGTCTGGCAGCAATCGTGGACTGCCATCTGACAATCACGACGCAGATTGACACGGGAACCCACAACTGCCCGAGGGCGGACCGGACTCTGCTCAGCATCCTAGCGCCTTCCCGCCACCTTCGCGACAGAGCGAAGGCCGAACTACACTAAAGTGCGCGACAGGATTGGAACCCGCAGCGAAGATCTGGTTGACCGCCGCCAGCGCCGCGATTGCGGCGGCGCGCACGAGCGGGCTCATCGAGTACCATCCGTCATTCCGTTGTGGACAGAATCCTACACTGCATCCCGAGCTGTCTTGCGCAGGCGCCCAGCGCCAACTGACATACCTGGCGCGTGAGCTCGGGCGGCTCGAGTAGCAGGTGCACGTGGCGCCCGTCCGTCGCGGACCGAATTGGACGCACCTCGAAGAATCAGGCGCCATCATTCACGAGCTGCCCTCGGCCGGCGCATACGACGGGCGCAAGCTCATGCCGCTGCGGCGGATCATCGAGGACGCGCGGCCCGACCTCATCCAAGTCTGGCTGCTTCAGATGGAAGTCTTCGGCGGGCTGGCCCCGATTACGACCCGGACGCCGTGGATCTTCAGCGGGCGCGCGTCTGCGGCGGCTTACAGCTGACGCTCAAGACCGCCACGCGCCCGGGCTTCGCCTGCCTCGAGGCCTGCGCGAGTTTGTGTATCTGCGCGCGCGATTCGGACAAGCTGCAGGCAGCGGCTGACGAATTGCGTAGGTTGATCGGTGACGGCCAGCGCGTGGTCGCCGCGGCCGCGGATGTTTCTAAGGTCGCGGACGCGGGCCGGTGGCCACGGCCGCTTTCGATGCATTCGAGCCCATCCACGCGCTGGTCTGTAACGCCGGCGTCTACGGTCCGATGGGACCGAGCGAAGATGTCGACTGGGACGAGTGGAGCCGCGCGGTTCGCATCAACGTCGACGGATCGGTGCTGCCGTGCCGCGCGTTCATCCCGCACTTCAAGGCACATCGCTACGGAAAGATCGTGCAGATTTCCGGTGGCGGTGCGACCAGCGCGCCTGCCGCGGCTCAGCGCGACATCGAAGGCTGCGATCGTCCGCTTAGCTGAATCGATCGCGCTCGAACTTGGCGAGTTCGGCATCGACGTGAACGCCATGGCACTGGGCGCGCTGAATACCTGGATGCTCGACGAGGTGCTGGCCGCAGGGTCTGAACGGGTTGGTCAGGCGTTCTTTGATCGGATGGTCAAGACGAAGGCCGAAGGCGGAACGCCGCTCGAAACCGGTGCGGCCCTCCGCGTCTCTCTTGACTCCTCGGCCAGCGACGGCATTACGGGCCGATTGCTAAGTGCCGTCTGGGATCCGTGGGCGGACTTGCCCGTTCAGTGGGCCGAGCTCGAGAAGACCGACATCTATACTCTTCGTCGCATCGTCCCGCGGATCGCGGCCGGGCCTGAGTGCGCATCGCCCACGAGGTCGGTGCCGCGATATCAGGCCGGTTCTCGGCGGCTGTCTCCCTGAGACAGCTGTGCCTGGCAAAAAGTCCATTCGCGCTTCAGACGGTTGGACTGGCGCGACCATCACAGTCGCGATCCGTCCGAACATGCCCTCTAGCACCTCGCGCCAGGTTGTCATAGCGGCGTTGAACGATCGCGCGCTCGGTAGCGTGACCTTGAAAGGCTGGCAAAAGATTACGTTTCGATCTCGCCGCGCCGACTGGCTCTATGGTTTCAACGTCCTGGACCTGTTTCTCTCCTACGCCGCGCCGCGTGAACCTGCGGCTATGGTTCCGAGCCAGGCGCCCAAGGACTTTGCCGCCGCCATTGACTTTGTTGTCGTCGAGTAGCGGGCGTGCGGCTCGGGAACTCATGGCCCGGCCGGGCCGCGCCGATAAGCGAAACAGCTTCCCATGAGGTCACCAACCCAAACTTCCCGCATCTACGTCGCCGGCCACGCCGGCCTCGTTGGCTCGGCGATTGTCCGCCGGCTGACTGAGGCCGGCCATCGCCACGTCCTCACCGCCACGCGCGATCAGGTCGATCTCCGGGACCAGGCCGCCGTCAATTACTGGTTCAAGGCCAACCGGCCCGAGTACGTGTACCTCGTCGCGGGCACCGTCGGCGGGATTCTCGCCAACTCGACGCGCCCCGCGGAGTTCATCTACGACAACATGATGATCCACGCGACCGTGGTGCACGCAGCGCACCAGTTCGCGGCGAAGCGTCTGTTGTATCTAGGCAGCTCGTGCATTTACCCGCGCCTCGCGCCGCAGCCGATGACCGAGGACATGTTGCTCACCGGCGCGCTCGAGCCGACCAACGAGGCGTACGCGATCGCGAAGATCGCCGGTATCAAACTGTGCCAGGCGTATCGCACCCAGTACGGCTGCGACTTCATCTCCGCGATGCCCACCAATCTGTACGGGCCCGGCGACAACTTCGATCTGACCAGCTCACACGTGCTGCCGGCGCTGATGCGCAAGTTTCACGAAGCGAAGATGCGTCGCGACCGGACCGTGACACTCTGGGGCACCGGCGCACCGCGCCGAGAGTTCCTGCACGTGGACGATCTCGCCGACTGCTGCCTGTTCCTGATGCAGCACTACAACGAAGACCGCCACATCAACGTCGGCACGGGCCAGGACCTCTCAATTCGGGAGCTCGCCGAGATGGTCCGCGCGATCGTCTATCCTGAAGCGGAGCTGGCCTGGGATTCGAGCAAGCCCGACGGCATGCCGCGGAAGCTGCTCGACGTCTCGAGGCTGCACGCGCTCGGCTGGACGCACCGCGTCGAGCTCGCCGACGGGATCGCCAGCACCTACCGCTGGTTCCTCGAGCACGAAGCGGGCAGGACCGCGGCCGTCGCGGCCGCGCGCGCGTAGCCCCGACCCGGCTCTCACACGATGTGCGGCATCGCCGGACTGATCGCACGAAACGGCTGGACGGGCCCGATCGAGCGGCTCACGGCCATGCGGGACGAGCTTCGTCACCGCGGGCCCGATGACGCGGGCGTCTGGTGGTCCGCGGATCGGCGCGTCGGCTTCGCACATCGCCGGCTCGCGATCATCGACTTGTCGCCGGGCGGCCACCAGCCGATGGCGAACCGGCGCGGCGACCTCGACATCACCTACAACGGCGAGATCTACAACTACCGCGAGCTGCGTGCGCGGCTCGAAGGGCTCGGCCGCACGTTTACGTCGACGAGCGACACCGAGGTCATGCTCGAAGCCTTCGACGCCTGGGGCGACCGCGCGCTCGAAGAGCTCAACGGCATGTTCGCGCTCGCGCTCTACGACGCGCGGGCCGATCGCGTGCTGCTCGCGCGCGATCGCGCGGGCGAGAAGCCGCTGTACTACTGGCACCGCAGCGATCGGCTGTACTTCGCGTCCGAGCTGAAGGCGCTCTTCGCCGATCCGGACGTGCCGCGCGACCTCGACTACGACGCGCTCAATTTCTACCTGACTTACGGCTACGTGCCCGGCGAGCGGTGCATCCTCCGCGGCGTGCGGAAGCTCCCGGCCGGGCACGCGCTGACGCTCGATCTGAAAACCGGCGCGGTCGAGGTGAAGGCCTACTGGTCCACGCCGAATCGCGGCGAGTCGGCCTCAGCCCGATCCGAATCCGATCTCATCGACGAGCTCGAGTCGCTCATCGCCGACTCGGTCCGCCTCCGGCTCACTGCGTCGGACGTGCCCGTCGGGATTCTCCTCAGCGGAGGCCTCGACTCGAGCCTCATCACCGCGTTCGCCGCCCGCGCGTCCTCGCGGCCCGTGCGCACGTTTGCGGTGACGTTCCCCGGTCATGGCCGCTTCGACGAAGGCCCGCACGCGCGTCTGGTCGCAGACTTCGTCGGCGCCGATCACACCGAGCTGCCGCTCGCGCCGGTGGGCGCGGACGTGCTGCCCGAGCTGGCGCGGCAGTTCGACGAGCCCATGGCGGATTCGTCGATGCTCCCGACGTTTCTGCTCTCGAAGCTGATCCGCCAGCACGCGAAGGTCGCGCTCGGCGGCGATGGCGGCGACGAACTGTTCGGCGGCTATCCGCACTATTCCTGGACGCGGTGGCACGCGCACGCGCGGACCTGGATGCCGGCGCCGGTGCGCGCCGCGACCTCCACCGCAGCCGCGCGGCTGCCCGTCGGCACACGCAGCCGCAATCATCTGATCGGCCTCGCCGACGACGTGCCATGGGCGATCGCGCACGTCAACGTGTTCTTCGATTCACGCACGCGCAGTCGGCTGCTCGCGCCCGAGGCGCTCCGCCAGATTCCGGATCTCGACACGCCGGAGCGCTACAAGGCCGGGCTCTGCCGTGGCGGCTCGCCCGTGGCGCAGGCCATGGCCGTCGATTTCCACACGTACCTGCCCGACGACCTCCTCGTGAAAGTCGATCGCGCGAGCATGGCCACGGCGCTCGAGGTGCGCGCGCCCTGGCTCGACCATCGCATCATCGAGTTTGCGTTCACGCAGGTGCCCGATGCGCTGCGCGTGAGCCGATCCGAGCGCAAGATCCTGCTGCGGCGGCTCGCGCGGCGCGTGCTGCCGCCGGCGTTCGACGTCGTGCGCAAGCAGGGATTTTCGGTGCCGCTCGACGCGTGGTTCAACGGGCCGTGGGGCGCGACGCTCAAGGACGTGCTGGCGTCGGCCGACCCGCGCCTCTTCAATCGCGCGGTCGTCGACGAGATCATCGCCGAGCAGGCCAGCGGCCGCGCGAACTCACAGCGTTTGTTTTCCCTGGCGCTCTTCGAGTTGTGGCGGCGCGAGTATCGCATCGCGCTCGCGTAGGGCGTTTCGAGTTGCGCGTCGTGCTTCGAATTCGCCCTCCGGCTCGACGAGCCGGAAAAGCGGCGCTCCAGGGCGCTCGTCCTGGCGTGCTCAGGTTGGGTCCCGGACACCCAACCTTCGGTCGCCCCCTTGCGCGCCGTTTTTCAGACTCTCGCCCTCGGCTCGCTCGCAATCGGGCGAAGCCGAAGCACGACGCGCAACTCGAAAAATGCCCTGGTTCCTCTACCCGCCGACTGGATACCAGCCGCCGTTCACGCACACGCCGTGGAGTCCGGGAATGCCCAGAAACGGATCCGGCGTTGAACAGCCACTCGACACGGGCGGCGGAGGTGTGGGCGTCGGCGTGGGTGCGGGCGGCGGCGCCGGGGGCGGCGCGCTGTTTGGCACGGGAATCCATCCGCCACCGTGACATTCGCCGTGCATCCCCGGAATCGAGAACGGATCGGGCGACGAGCACGTGCCGTCGTTGGTCGGCGCCGGTGTGGGTGTTGGAGTCGGCGTCGGTGTTGGCGTCGGCGTCGGCGTCGGAGATGGTGTCGGCGCGGGCGGTGCCGCGTTCGGCACGGGCACCCATCCGCCGCCGTGGCATTCGCCGTGCATGCCCGGAATCGTGAACGGATCGGGCGTCGCGCACGTGCCATCGTTTGTCGGAGCTGGCGCCGGAGTCGGCGAGGGACTCGGCGTCGGCGTGGGTGTTGGTGTTGGCGTCGGTGTCGGCGCGGGCGGCGCCGCGTTGGGCACGGGAATCCAGCCGCCACCGTGACACTCGCCGTGCATGCCTGGAATCGTGAACGGATCCGGCGTCGTGCATGTGCCATCGCCGTTGGTCGGCGTTGGCGTGGGTGTCGGTGTCGGCGTGGGCGTTGGTGTCGGAGTGGGCGTCGGCGTGGGTGTCGGAGTCGGGGGTGGTGGTGCC